>Ga0209475_10000473_pt1 | contig 83160 bp, 76 predicted proteins | sample tdDd471_FD_187128 | JGI IMG/M metagenome (GOLD analysis project Ga0209475, IMG submission 187128) | Marine sediment microbial communities from the Atlantic coast under amendment with organic carbon and nitrate - tdDd47.1 (SPAdes)... | ecosystem: Environmental > Aquatic > Marine > Coastal >... | reverse complement strand
ATCCTATTAGTGATTGTTTTCCAAGTTGTGGTGTTTACCGTTATCGGAATAAAGCGAAAAGCTAAACCTGAGGCGTCAGAAGCTGAGACTAAAACTGATTCGGTCACCGATTTGGATAAATCGGGTGATGACTCGTTAAACCATCCTCATGGCTGGGAGGGGTATAAAGCCTTTATCGTTACGCGCCGTGTCATGGAAAACACAGACCAATCAATTTGTTCATTTTATCTTAGCCCGGTCGATAAATTAGCATTACCCGCTTTTTTACCCGGACAGTATCTAACCTTTAAATTGTCGATTCCCGATAGTGAAACAAAAGAACCGAAAGACGTAATTCGTTGTTATTCCTTGTCGGATAGTCCGAATGGTGAGCTGTATCGTATTACGGTAAAGCGTACTTTACCACCAAACGATAAACCCCATCTAAGACCCGGCGTGTCATCTAATTTCTTTCATGATCACATTTTTGAAGGCGATCAACTGATGGTAAAAGCACCCGCTGGGCATTTTTATTTATCTTCAGGTGAATCGTTGCCAGTGGTGCTGATTAGCGGAGGTATCGGCATTACACCGATGTTGAGTATGTTATTTACCCTGTTGGAAACCCAAAGTGTAAGGGATATCTGGTTTTTTTATGGCGTGCGTAATAGTGATGAACACATCTTGAAAAAACAATTGCGATTTTTAGCGGAGGATATAGACAATCTACACCTGCACGTTTGTTACAGTCGTCCGTTGGATATTGATAGGCAGGGAGTCGATTATCATCATGAAGGAAGAGTGGATATCCCGTTGTTGCGTTCAACACTCAACTTGGTGCGTTATCAATTTTACGTTTGCGGGCCGCCAAACATGATGGAAAGCATGGTGCCAGGGCTCGAAGCTTGGGGCGTCGATTCCAATGATATCTTTTATGAATCCTTTGGACCGGCGACATTGCGTCGACAAAAAACAATGGTGTCGGCGCCGGTTGCACCGATGGATGACGGTTTTACGGTCAGTTTTAGTCAATCCGAAAAGCAAGCAAAATGGGAACACGATACCCCTTCACTGTTAGCATTGGCTGAGTCACAGGGTATCGACGTACCGTCCGGTTGCAGGGCGGGGAGTTGTGGCAGTTGTCAGACCATGTTGCGCGGAAAAGTAGAGTACGATCAACAACCGGATGCTGATATTAAATCGGGGCATTGTTTATTGTGCATCTCTCGACCACGAAGTGATGTCACATTATCATTATAGAGAATTATTATGGATCGTTCGTTATTCAGTAAAGAAGTGATACCGTTTCTTGTTCTGTTTGGGTCGCTAATCATTGTCACCATTATCACCGATTTTATCTTGCACCAGTTTGATTTAATCTGGATAGGCCGTTGGCTCGGCATTCCGGGAACCTTGCTCATTGTCTTATCCTTTTTATACTCCATGCGAAAGCGCAAAATGATTCACTTTGGAAAACCGCGGACCTTGTTAAACCTCCACGAGGTAATGACCTGGTTGGGCGCACTGATGATATTGGTGCATGCCGGGATTCATATTTATGCCATATTACCTTGGTTGGCGTTGCTGGCGATGCTGATTAATCTGATTAGTGGCATGACCGGCCAATTCCTTTTAGAACGCTCCAGGAAGTTTTTGTCCGAAAAACGACAGGATTATGAATCAAAAGGCATGTCTGAAGCCAACATTGACAAACAATTGTTTTGGGACGCCACGACTTATGACCTGATGAAAAAATGGCGTGCGGTTCATTTGCCCATTACCTTGGCTTTTGTGGTTCTGGGGCTCACGCATATTGTAACGATATTTTTATTCTGGCAGTGGAAATGAAACCAAAAAGCATTGTAATCATCGTCGCCGTCAATCTTGTCGCACTGGTGTTATTGACCATCTTCGTTCCCCATTTAATGGTGAGTCCCGGCACCACGATAAAAGCGCATTCGGAGATTGCGACGGATTGTTTCGCCTGTCATGCGCCGTTTTTGGGCAGTACGGCAGAAAACTGTATCGCGTGTCATTCGGTGTCTGATATTGGACTGAAAACTACTCAGGGCATTCCCATTGAAAAAGAGCAAAAAAATGTGGCGTTTCATCAATCGTTACTCGAAGACGATTGCGTTGCTTGTCACAGTGAACACAAAGGAGTAAAACCATTTCGCCCCGTGGGACAATTTTCTCATGCGCTGTTAGATTCCACGTTTAAGCTGAAGTGTAGCCGTTGCCATACCAATCCCGGCGACAATCTGCATTTAAAAATGGAGGATAATTGTAGCCGCTGCCATACGCCGGAATCCTGGACACCGGCCACTTTTGAACATGATAAATATTTCCGTTTTGACCGACATCATGATACGGACTGTGATACTTGTCATATCGAAAACAACTATGAATCGTACACCTGTTATGGTTGCCACGAGCACTCCCGCTCCAATATTCGCGGGGAGCACCTTGAAGAAGGAATTTATGAGTATGAAAACTGTGTTGAATGTCATCGTAGCGGGGACGAAGATGAGGCTGAATACCTTTGGAAAATGAAACGCTATAGTGGCTCAAATTCCAGGAAGTTTAAATATAATCGGCACGATGATGATGATGATGATGATGATGATGATGATGATGATGACGATGACTAAATTGCCAAAAGTTACGACAATTAAAGCGTGATAACCTAATAGCTGCCATATATGTTCAACTTTTAGGAATTTAAAAGGGATGTGTCTTCTAAATGTGTTGCTATAGCTGAGCTAAGAGTTACTTTTTGACTGAGAGTAATTTTGTACTTGGAATCCCTAAATGTAGCTCAATAAAAAAAAGGATGTCATTATTTGTATATCAAAGAGATAGGGATTTAATGGGCAAAGCCGTTTTTGTGGAAGAACCAAATTATGAACGAATAATTGACAGGCTGGTGACACACCGCTGGTAAGGTATACTGACCGAAACACGATAGTATGATGCGAGTGTCTGGGTTGGCTGAAATTAGGCGGTTGAGGATAAAGGCCTTGAGAAAGCTCAGTGGGCGACATTCCAGGGGAAAGATGGCAGCTACTGCACATATCGGTATAATATTTTGCCCCGGCATTAATCAGTTCAGGGTTATCCAATTCCGGTATTTTGATATGCTTGGAACGGGCTTTTATAGAACGTTCTCTAAGCAATTCCAAAAAAACTTCTGTTATAGCATAGTGTTTGTCATTAGCGGCTATATTATACATACCGAACCAGATTACGCCGAACACAATTAGTAGCACAAATATGGAAGCAAAAAATACGACTTTTTTCATCTTAGTCACCAAATGACCGCTATGGGGTTTAATCTTCCAAAAGCTGATTTAAATATTTTTAAGCTTAGCCAATGGAACGGCTCCCGCAGTAGTGTATGTAGTACATGTTTTATGATTTATAAAAATACTGCCCGGTGTTCCGGTGATCCCGGATTGAACTCCATTTTGGTAGTCTTATTGCACGTGCTCGGCCATTTTTCCACTTCTAAGACACATAGTGAAAACTCTACTATTTAGGCCAATCTCTTTAGCCAGCGGCACAAGGTTTTCTGTGGGAAAGCCGTTACCGTTCGAACTTGTTCGTTGATAAATTAAATCGGAGTATTGCCAAAATGCTTCGTTGCCATCTAGCTCGGCGGCACATTCTGAAGCTTCCGCTTATTTTTGGTCGCCGGGATTATGAAATTCGAGCGGAAAATGACATTTTTGTCATCTTTTTCAGGTGCATAATTTGATTTATTCTATTTTTGCACATGAATAAACATTAAATTTTTGTAATGTTCGGGACAGGAGACCTTAAAGATGGTGTGTAAAAATGGCTGTGCGTATACCTAAAGGAGAGCGTAATGAGGTATTTAGCCAATCCCGATTTAATCGTAAAAATATTGAGTGCTATTCTATTCGTTTTATTTGTTATTTCTGTTATATATATATGGATACAGATGGGGCATTATCACAGCGATACCAATAGTATTCATATCCATACCTCCGTACATAAAAATGTTGAGCCGATTGATTAATTGAAAGATCGTACTTTAATAGTAGATAACAACAATTAAAATTTAAAACGGATAAGGTGTTATAGGAATAGTATGCATATACTTTTGATTGAGGATGATCTCTCGGTTGCCGACTATATTAAAAAAGGGTTGGTCCAAGAAAATCATATCGTCGAACACTATAGTGATGGTAAAGAAGGATTATTCGCCGCCACAATGGAAACTTTTGATGTGATGATTGTCGACAGGATGTTGCCCAATGTGGATGGCCTTACCATAATTAGAACCATCAGGGCATCCAAGATTACTACGCCGGTGCTGATATTAAGTGCCATGACGGATGTTAATCAGCGTGTTGAGGGATTACAAGGAGGTGCGAACGATTATTTAATTAAGCCGTTTGCCTTTTCAGAATTACTGGCACGTATCACTATTTTGGGACAAAGTGCTATTGCCGAAGCGCAAAAGACGCAGCTTGAGGTTGGTGATTTGACCTTGAATCTACTAACCCATCAGGTTAAACGAGCCAATCAAACCATCCCCATCCAAACCACCGAATACCGACTTCTGGAATATTTAATGCGACATGTTAATCAGGTGGTATCGAGGGTTATGTTATTTGAGCATGTCTGGGATTATCACTTTGATCCGCAAACCAATGTCATCGATGTGCATATGAGTCGGCTTAGAAAAAAAGTCGACAAACCCTTCGATACACCCTTAATCCATACAATTCGCGGAGCCGGATATGTTATCCGACCACCTGAAAAAGCTGACACATAATTCAACATTACGGCTGGTCTTTAGCTATTTTGTTGTATTTATTGTTTCATCTTTGATTCTGCTGACCTTTATTTACTGGTCTTCTGTGGAATATATTTATAAGCAACTGGATCATCATATTAAATATGATTTAGATAGTTTAGAGGTGGTTTATCAACAAGAAGGAGCGGAAAAATTAGCTCAAGTCATTCAGGAACGGCTTAATCAGAAAAACTATGATTCGGTTTATTTATTATATCATCGACTCAAAACAAAAATATTAGCCGGAAATCTCACTAAAAAACCAGACTCCTTAAGTAACGGCTGGCATATAGTATCGCTTGATCAACTATCTGGTGCCGTTGAGCACAAAACACACTCTGCCCGTATACTAAAAACTTCTCTATCTGATGAACTGATTTTAATTAATGGACTGGACCTAGAATCTGCCCATCAACAAGAGCAGATTATTATCCACAGTCTTATGGCAGGGATTGCTATTGTTATCATACTAGGGGGGATAGGTGGTTTTCTAATCAGCATTAATACCATTAAAAAGGTTAATTTAATCAACCATACCATGCTACTTGTTGGTGGTGGGGAAATAGAACGGCGTATTCCTATTCGTGGAATGGATGATGATTTTGATCTTTTGGCGGAAAATTTCAACCATATGTTGGATCGCCTTCAGATACTGATGGAAGGGATACAGAATATTTCCACTAATGTTGCTCATGATTTACGTACACCGCTAACCCGTGTTCGAAATCATTTGGAATTTGTTCAGCAACAATGTGATGATAAGGTATCGGATAAAGTGGAATTAATCATTGAAGAAACCGACAGTCTTTTAGCGATCTTTGAAACGATACTGAATATTAGTAAATTTGAAAGTGGTGTTCAAAAACTGGATTTAAGAACACTTTCCAGTCGTAAATTATTGAATGATGTCCTAGATTATAATGAACCGTTGGCACTGGATAAATCGATTCAATTTAAAAGCGATTTAAATCATCAGATTGAATTTGTCGGTGATCAAAATATGTTATTTTTAACTCTGACAAATCTAATGAACAATGCCATAAAATATACACCGGTTAATGGCATAATCGAAGTTGCCACTATGGCTCGTGATATGAGCCGTTCGGGAAATCCATTAAATCGGCCATGTATTGAAATCGTGATTGCCGATAATGGCATTGGAATTCCCGACTCGGAAAAAAACAAAGTCTTTGAACTATTCTATCGTTCTGAAAAACACCGAGACCATCAGGGCAACGGTTTAGGTTTGAGTCTGGTTGCTGCGGTAACTCATCTTCACAGGGGGAATATTGAGCTTCACGATAATCACCCAGGACTAAAAGTTTGTCTTTATATTCCACTAACCGAACCTAGCGACTTAAATTTTACTAACAAACGATAATGCTCTGTCAATGTCTGTCAGAAGATCGTCTCTATCTTCCAATCCAGCTGAAATTCGCACCAAGCCCTCGCTAATCAAGTGTTCCTGACGCTCTTCCGGGGTATAAAATGAGTGCGTCATACTGGCCGGGTGTTGAGCCAAACTTTCGGCGTCACCTAAACTCACGGCGCGAGTAATCAATTGCAAGTTATTCATAAATTGTCGTCCGGCTTCTATACCGCCTTTGAGTTCAAACGCTACCATTCCACCAGGTGCTGACATTTGTCGTTGTGCCAACTCTTTTTGTGGAAAGGAATCTAAGCCTGGGAAATGACAGACTTCAACTTGAGGATGTTGCTCTAGTAATTCGGCTATGACCTGGGCATTTTGGCAGTGCCGTTCCATTCTTAGAGCCAGAGTTTTTAAGCCGCGTAGGATTAAAAAAGCATCCTGGGAAGACATGACGGCACCAGTCATATCCTTAATGCCATAAAAACGCACCTCATCTAAAGATTCTTTGGGACCGACAATCATTCCAGCGATAAGATCACCATGACCGCCCAAATATTTTGTCGCCGAGTGAACCACATAATCTGCTCCTAGCTCAATGGGTCGTTGTAAATAAGGCGTGCAATAAGTGTTATCGACAATGACTTTAATATCGTATTCATGAGCTATATTTGCTATGGCCGCGATATCAATCAAACGCATATTAGGATTGGCCGGAGATTCAAAAAACACTACTTTGGTTTGAGCCGTTATGGCGTGTTTGAGGTTATTAGGATTGGTCATATCGATATGGGTGACCTTAATGCCGAATTTAGCCAGGCCATGGTTTAGATAACCAAAGGTACAGCCGTATAATGTTTTATCGGCAATAATCTCATCTCCGGGTTTGAGCAAAGTCCAAAGTAGGGAGGTGGTCGCGCCCATACCGGAAGCGGTAGCCAGTGCTGCTTCGCCGCCTTCCAGAGTGGCAATACGTTGTTCCAGTAAGTGAGTGGTGGGATTTCCAACCCGTGAATAGACAAACCCCTCCTGCTCACCACAAAAGCGCGCGCTGCCATCCTCGACAGTGGGAAAGGTAAACGTGGAACTTAAATACAATGGTGGATTTAATGAACCATGACCTTCATAGGGATCATAACCATAATGGATGGCTCGAGTTGAAAAACCGGCTTGATTACTTTTTCCGTTGTTCACTGTCCTTACCTTATAAAATCGATATTAAAAATGAATATAATTTGTAAAAAAAATTAAAATAGCTAATTTAATTCGTTTATTTTTACTTATAGTAGTATATTCAATATTCAAATAAATCATCAATAAAATAGTTTACGATGTATGCAGGATAATATTAATCTTGACCGAATTGATATCGAAATAATTCGGCTTTTACAGAATAATGCTCGGTTATCCAATAAACAGATAGCTGCAGCTGTCCACTTAGCCCCATCGAGTGTGCATGAACGTTTAAAAAGACTATGGGAAAAAGGGATATTTATTGGAGCTCATACAGAAGTTGCTCCACGGGCCATGGGGATTGGCTTAGAAGCTTTGTTTATGATTGAACTGTCGAAACATGAGCGTTCCACAGTGGATCGATTTATGGATGGCGTATTGGAAATTCCCGAAGTCAGGGCAGCACATTTAATTACCGGCCGGTATGATTTGGTCGTCCATGTCGTTGTGCGAGATACCCAGCATCTTAAAGATCTGGCTCTGGATCATTTTACCAACCGTCCCGCCATTACCCGAATTGAGACTTCGATTATTTTTGATACCAGAGTCAGCCATAAACTACCTAATCTTAGAGGCTTAGGATAATAGTCATTGCTGGATACTATTATCCACATCCAGAGTAAAACTACCGCTAACACCATTAACGGATACTGAATAGGTTCCGGCTTTTAAATTAACAACATCGAGAGGAATGTTCTGCTCAAATGGTACTAGGGCCTGGGTACAAATTGCATCCTCGTAAATGGCAGTAATGGTGATATTAAAGGCACTTGCCGATTTTTCCGTATTAATCGTACTGATTTTACCGCAACCATTATTCAAATAGCCTTTGGCTACAACATGAATCTGCACCGGAAATGACTCCAGGATTAAAACATCAACACTTTCAATGGTGGCTTTGGAATCAGCTTTGGCATAGCTTTGCAGTTTAAAGCTAGTTGCCGATTCCTGCTGCATTTGAACTTGATAATAATCTGACCCGATTAATACATTGGGAATAGTTAAGTTTCCCGTATTCGCATCGTATACAACGTCTTCTGCAGAGGAGACGGAAGAAAGGAATAAAAATCCTACGGAAATTAAACTCATCAATATCTTAATCATAAAACTGTGTCCTTAATATAATTGATAGATGTAAATAAATTGGCTGGAATGAATATATAAACAGCTTATCTTTATCTACGTGCTAGTTAGATTAAAGACATAATTTGAATGTTAAAGTTCAAATGATAGAAAGTTTTAAAAATTAACCTCCATAAAAGGATCTAAAAAAACGGAGATTTATGTTTTTTAGGAAAGAAAACTGTTTCAATTTAATCTTCAATAAAAACCTATGTAAATGTGTTGCTATTTAACGTATGCTATTGATCAAACATCAATTTTTGTTGGGAAAAATAATGAGAACTAAAATCTTTTTCAGTTGTATCTTGCTGGTGTTCTACCTAATGCCCTTCGTCGTTTCTGCCAGCTGTAATATCGATGTAGTTGTCAATGAGTTGGCTTATTTTCATGACAAATCATCTGAACGTCGCTTGGACAATCCAGCCAGAATCTCAGGTGATGGCAAAAAAATAGTCTATGTTGAGTCAGAATCCGGATTTGACACAAGCTTGTCAGGCTGGCTAAGCGGGAAAGAGGATGGTTGGACATCTGAAAATGCCGCTAAAGTATACTTATACGATATTGATACCCAACAAAGCCGTTTAATTTATACGGGCGCATTTTCTACTAGCTCCGTTGATGGTACTACGGTATTGCAGAGCCTGGAAAGTGGATTTTCTGTTGATATTAATTTTGATGGTAGTGAAGTGATTATGGCGTTTAGCAGGACCAGTTTTAATGGGACTCGAGAGGCCATATCCAATACTATAGTGTTCTCAAAACTGGATACCGGTTCTGGCAGTAGTACTGAATTTAGCAGTGTTGCAATACCTGGACATGGGACACAAACGATTCCCATGAAACTCAGTAGTGATGGCTCTATGCTCGTCTTTGTCTACAATCCTGCCGCTGTGGAGACTAGCTCGACTTGGGGCGTGGAATATTACCTAGATTCTAATGCAAGTAAATTGCTAGCTTTACCGATTCAGAATAATGCTCAACCCGTGCTATTGAGTTCTGATACCGGTGAGAAGGGAAGCGATAGCGAAATTTTATGGACTTTGTCGGCAGAGTACACTCAATCATTTGATATTAGTTCGGATGGCAGTCGAGTAATTTTTGGTTACCCCAATACCGGAAAAATTATGGGGATCGATGCTGATGGCAGTAATTCACATATCATCTCGAGTGTTACTTCTGGGAAGGCGATCAATGTTGCGATCTCGGGTGATGGAACAACCGTAGCTTATGCTGAACGAGGAAATGATGACACAGTTTTATATAAAAATAATTTCACCGGCAGTAGTCAATCGACTATTTTAGATAAAAACACCTTTGCTTCAGGAAACCTTTTCCTGGATTATTATGGCAACAAATTGATTTTTAACAATGCGGTTGCGGGGCCTGGCGGATCTTATGGTTATTCAAAACCATCCTATTATGTCTATACCGATGGAAGCATGATTATTAGTGAGCTAAAAAAAGATTTATATGATGTAAGCTTTGATTTTGGCCGAGTACTCAGTTCTTACTATTATAATGCGGCATTGGATTTAAATCTTTTAACTACGGGTTCATTTTACGACCCTGCAACTAATCAGGTCTATTTAAGTAGCGTATCTATCAGTGGTGATGATGCAAATACTTATCTGGTTTATATGCAACTAATCAAATCTCAACCACTGACATTTCAGGTAAGCAATGCACAATTAACCCAGCGTGCCAATCTTAATGCCGTGTATTACCCTGGCGATGAGCTTAGAATACCTTATATTGGGGTTGGAAGTAGTTGTTATAAAGTGACTATGGGCTTGGCCGATGCCGGTTCTCTATCGTTTGAGTTAACAAATGCGGAAGTAATCCAATGAGCCTTATCCCTATGAGGTGATTTGGGTTAGTCGCGATTTTAGCGGCTAGAAGGCTTCTTAATATAGTAGAGCTTTTATAAAAGCCTAATCGGATAAGCCATTTTTTTTCATTCGGTAAGCCAATGTTGGTCGCGAGATACCCAAAATTCTAGATGCTTCGGAAACATTATCATTGGCTTCTTTTAGGGCATAATCCAATAATCGACGTTCCACCGTATCTAAAGAGCCGCAACTTTTTAATGCCGCATTAATCCAATCTTCGACGGGTTCTGAATTAGGTTCGGTTTCAGTTTGTTCAATTAATAAACCTTGTGATGAAACAACTTGAGTTTCATCATCTTCAATGGTAGGAAATAATGCTTGAGCCCGAATGGATTCGCCACTATCGGTTAAAATAATGCCGCGTTCGATCAAGTTTTCCAGCTCTCTAACATTACCTGGCCAATCATATTTCATCATAATATCTAGGGTCATGTCAGATAAGCCATTGGTATTTTTATTGTAATAGGCGTGGTATTTTTCCAGAAAGTGTTCGACAAATAGGGGAATATCATCTCGACGTTCTCTTAGCGGGGGAATATTTATGGGATAGACATTTAAACGGTAGAACAGATCGGCGCGAAAACGTTTTTCCTGCACTGCCTTTTCCAGGGATTCATTGGTGGCAGCGACCACTCGCACATCGACATGGCGGGTTTCCGTATCACCAACTCTTTCCAGTTCTCCTTCTTGTAACACCCTTAAAAGGGTTGCTTGAGCACGTGGCGTTAATTCCACTACTTCGTCCAGAAAGATTGTACCGCGGTGAGCCCGTTCAAAGCGTCCGGCACGGGAATGGGATGCGCCAGTGTAAGCTCCCTTGTTGACGCCAAATAGTTCTGACTCGATGAGATCGGGTGGAATGGCGGCACAGTTGACGGCAATAAAAGGCATATCGCGACGCTCACTGGCATTGTGGATACCTTTAGAAATCAGTTCTTTACCGACTCCTGTTTCACCCAGTAATAATACAGTGACCTTACCCACAGCAGCCTTATTCGCCAGTTTACAGACTTCCTGATATCCTGCGGATTGGCCACGAAAGTTGCCCAGAGTGGCCTCGGAATTTATCTTATGGCGTAATACGGAAATTTGTGATTGTAATTCGTATAACTCTTCAATAATGGGGGTGGTCGAGAAATAATTACGGTAGGTTTTGACATCCTCCCACTCATTAGCGGGCTTGCCTACCAGGGTACAATGTTCGTCACCGATACCGCGACAGGTCACCTCTTTAAATAAGATTTCATAACCCAAAAGGGTTGAGGCAAAAGCACTAGCATGGCCGACCAGACTCCAGCACACTGGCTCGTTTATCATTCCGAGTTCGGAAGTAAACATCTCTACTTCATAGGAATCATAAAGCAGGTACTCGGCATGAAATTGCTCTTGTTCCAGATTAACATCGAGCATTTTTTCTTCGATACGGGCCATACCCTTTAAGGAGTGAAGATTAAAGCCAGTACGCAATATATCCACGGGATCTTCGGATTCGGATAGGCGTTTTGCCAAGAGAGCATCTTTTTGACCCAGGCTATAACCCAGACGCATAAAAAAGCCTTTGGCACGTTCCAAGCCTAGGGTATTGATCTGTTCTTTACGAAATAAAGCCAAAGCACCCAGTTGTAACAGTAATACGCGCTGTTCATCAAACCATATTTTGCCATCACTATTTTGAAAGCGGATCTGATGGCTAAGTATACGGTTTTGTTTCTGGTCGGGTGTTTCCATGGGTTGGCTCCGAAGCATAATGTTTTTATCCTATGGATTCTAGAACAAACAGGAAGTATGGGTCAAAGTTATTAGAGGGAAATATAAAAGATCAACATCCCCTTTTATTTCCCCAGTTTTTTGGCCGACTCACCAGCAATACCAAAATGTTGTTTAGGCATCTCGTTGATAATCACTCGCACGCTTTGCTTTGGTGCATCCAGTGAACGCACTATTGCATCGGTAACTTCCGCGATCAATGCTTCTTTTTGCTCGTCGCTACGTCCTTCGATAATATTGATTTGTGCTATAGGCATAAAATATCCGTTTTAATTAAGTGTTAAACAGCCAGTTTTTTAATAGCTTGGTTACTCGCGGCATCACAAAAAAGGTCATGAGTAAAACTTGTAAAACCACAATAAATAAAGTGCGCCACCATAAAGAAAGAGGCTCTAATAATGGTTGAAACAGCAGGTTTATAGCGATTACCAAGACATAAACCACGACGATCAGTACTATTGCCATTTTATGTGGTGAAGCGTTTTTATGAGTGGGTAATTCAGGGAGATCAAACCAAAATTCCAGCCCGGTTCCCCGTTTGGTGGTGGTTTTGCCTTCGACTAGGCCTTCCAGTTTTTCCAACCACTGTTGCCGCAGATACGAATTTTCCCAGGATTGGCAGTGTTCATAACTATCAAAACGATAAATAATTACATATTCATGATTGGTTGCAGGACCGGGTCTGAGTACATTGGTACCCAAATGCCCTGGATAAGTCGATGCTGCCTCTATCACGCCTGAGATCCATTCTTCGTAGGCAGCTTCACAACCCGTTTTAACTCGGCGTGAGATGCTAACTGTAATAGAGCCTTCACTACCGGGTTGGCAAACACCGTTATTGTACGCTGTATTGTCTGGTATCATTATATGCTTTCCTGCATTCTAGATAAACGCCTGCTTTAAACGAATTTGCCGCTAATACTTCCTAGATCCTGATAGCGGACGCAAAAGGAATCACCCTTATTGACTTGCACCGCAGCTGTAATAGCACCAATCATAATAAAGGTGCCAGCCGGGATCTCTTCATCACGTTCGGCTAACATATTGGCCAACATGGCAACAGATGAGGCCGGGTGCCCTAATACTGCAGCACCGGCACCTAATTGCACCACTTCGCCATTGACTTCCATGACCACTCCCAGGTTTTTTAAATCCAGATCTTCCGGCTTGGCCATGGTGCTACCTGCGACAAAACGGCTTGAGGAGGAGTTATCCGCAATCACACTTTTCAGATCGAATTTAAAGTCCTTATAACGGGAGTCGATGATTTCTACTGCGGGCATAACAAAGTCTGTGGCTCGCAATACGTCTCCGATATGAATCCCCGGACCTTTTAAGGGGGCCTTGGTAACAAAGGCAAGTTCAGCCTCAATTTTGGGATGAATTAATTCATCATGTTTGATTTGCCCTCCGTCCGGAACGGCAAAATAATCGGCTAAAAATCCATAACAGGGTTGTTCCACACCCATTTGGGACATTTTTGCCCAGGAGGTCAGTCCCATTTTCATGCCGACGATTTTATTTCCGCGAGCTTCTTTACGGCGACGGATTTCCCATTGAATATCGAAGGCATCGTCATAGGTCATAGTCGGGAAATCGTCAGTAATCTTGGTAATTTCGATGGCATTCAGCTCGGCATTTTCGCAATGCTCTGCCAATTGTACAATTTGTTCTTGGCTAAGATTTCCCATTAGACAGCCTCCTGAGTTAGTTCTTTAGACATGGTAAGGGCTAGATCTTCAATCATATCTTCCTGTCCACCTACGGTTCCGCGGCGTCCCAATTCAACTAAAATATCGCGTGCAGATATACCGTATTTCGCTTCGGCTCGTTGTGCAAATAATAAAAATGAGCTGTAAACACCGGCATAACCAAGTGTTAATGCATCACGATCGATTCGAATCGGCTGATCCATTAACGGCACCACAATATCTTCCGCCACGTCCATAATTTTGTACAAGTCAACGCCGTGGTCGGCACCCATGCGCTCTAATACCGCAACAAAAACTTCCAATGGCGTATTACCCGCACCGGCACCTAAACCGGCCACGGAACCGTCGATACGATTGGCACCAGCTTCGATAGCCGCTAAGGAGTTAGCGATTCCCATTCCTAGATTATGATGGCCATGAAAACCTAATTCAGTTTCTGGATTTAATTCAGCACGTAACAGCCCTAGTTTCTGAGTGACTTCATCAGGCAACATATATCCGGCGGAATCGGTACAGTAGATGCAATTGGCCCCATAACTTTCCATTAATTTGGCTTGTTCCAAAATCTTTTCCGGACTAACCATATGAGCCATCATTAAGAAACCGACTGTATCCATATCCATTTTTGAGGCTAAACCGATATGTTGTTCGGAAACATCGGCCTCGGTACAATGTGTCGCGACACGAATCGTATTTACGCCATAGTCTTGAGCCATTTTTAAGTGTTCCACGGTGCCGATTCCCGGTAATAATAGGGCTGAAACCTTAGCCTGTTTCATTTTAGGAACAACCGCTTGCAAGTATTCTTCATCGGAATGAGCAGGAAAACCATAGTTTAAAGAAGCGCCACCCAGACCATCACCATGGGTAACTTCAATCAACGGCATACCGGCATTATCCAGGCCGGTAGCAACTGCAACCATTTCATCCAAAGAAAACTGGTGACGTTTGGCATGCATGCCATCTCGCAGACTCATATCATGCAGAGTGACTTTTTTATTACTTAAATCCATTTTCTTAAACCCTCTCCGGTAAAGTGATTGTGTTGTTATGGCTTTCTTCGGCAAACATCTCAGCAGTACGCAATGCAGCGGCAGTCATAATATCCAGGTTTCCGGCATATTTCGGTAAGAAGTCACCCAGACCTTCCACTTCCATAAAAACAGATACCTTATTGCCATCAAATACCGGCCCGTTTTGTAACTTATATCCGGGAACGTATTTCTGTACTTCTTTAACCATTTCATGAACCGATTCGGTAATAGCCACTTCGTCCGGGGTATCGGTGGTCAAACAATGGATGGTATCGCGCATCATTAAGGATGGTTCGGCCGGGTTAATAATAATTATGGCTTTACCGGTTTTCGCGCCACCGACGGCTGATACGGCACCAGAAGTGGTACTGGTAAATTCATCGATATTTTGACGCGTGCCCGGTCCCACGGAGCGCGATGATACGGTAGCCACGATTTCACCATATTCGACTTCCTGGACTCGTGATACAGCAGCAACCATAGGAATAGTGGCTTGGCCACCACAAGTCACCATATTGACGTTCATTTCCAATTTTTCCGCGTGCTGCTTCAAGTTCACCGGCGGAATACAATAAGGGCCGATGGCCGCCGGTGTCAGATCAACCATAATCACACCAAGTTCATTTAATTTTCGGCTGTTTTCTGCATGGACATAGGCTGAAGTGGCATCAAAAGCGATGCGAATATCATCTTCAATCACTTTATCTAACATTCCGTCGACACCTTCGCTGGTGACTTTCAGCCCCATCTCTTTGGCGCGTTTTAAGCCTTCCGAATTAGGATCGATTCCTACCATCCATACTGGTTCCACCCAATCGGAACGCATCATTTTCATTAGCAAGTCGGTGCCAATATTGCCCGGCCCGATTATTACGGCTTTTAATTTATTGCTCATTTGTTTTCCTTAAATTCTTTAAAACAATTCTTATCTATTAACTGCTTTTAGGAGCGATTGGCTGTTAGGTAAAACGCACCGAGGCCGATCCAATTCCACCAATATTAACGGTCATAAAATCACCGGCCTGGACCGGTTCCAGCGGAACCAATGAGCCGGATAAAATTACTTCACCGGCTTTTAGGGAAATGCCGAATTGTCCTAAAGTATTGGCCAACCATGTGACACAATTAACCGGACTACCCAAAGCTGCAGCACCGGCACCGGTGGAGATAATCTGGCCATTTTTCTCCACCACCATACCGCAAGTGGATAAGTCCACACTGCGCGGACTGACCGCTTTATCACCTAAAACAAATAAACCGCAGGAGGCATTGTCTGCTACTGTATCCTGAATTTTGATCTGCCAGTTTTCGATGCGTGAATCGACAATTTCAAAACAAGGCATGACGCATTCGGTAGCTGCCAATACATCCGCATTACTGATCCCAGGACCGATTAAATCTTTCTTGAGAATAAAGGCGATTTCACCTTCGGCCCGCGGTTGAATTAATTTTTCACTAATGGGCATCTCTTCGCCCTGGTTGTACACCATGTCATCGGTGAGGTAACCGAAATCCGGTTGATGTACATTCAGCATGGTTTGTACTGCCTTAGAAGTCACACCGATTTTTTTACCGACGATTTTAGCTCCGGCGTCAACCCGACGTTGCACCATTCTTAATGAGATGTGATAAGCATCTTCAATAGTGATATCGCTATAGCGTTCCGTAAACGGAGCTAGCATTGATTGTGTGGTTAGAGCGTTGTAAAGTTCGTCACCACATTGTTCGATTAATTGTTTATCCATTTTTAATCCACTAATAAGTTAAATTGTCGAACTAGAATTTAATGCAGATATTTTTCAATTCGGTATAAAATTCCAAACCGTGTACGCCGCCTTCACGACCAATCCCAGATTCCTTGGATCCGCCAAATGAAGTGCGTAAATCTCTTAAGAACCAGCTGTTGACCCAGACAATACCTGCCTCAATAGCTTCGGAAACACGTGAGGCGCGTGCGGAATTTTCTGTCCATACGGCGGCTGATAGGCCATAACGGGTGTTATTGGCGAGCTTGATTGCCTCTTCTTCACTGTCGAAAGGACGGATATGGCAGCAGGGTCCGAAGATTTCTTCATTGACCACACGGGCATCGTCATCCAGACCAATCCAGATAGTTGGTTCGATCCAGGCACCGGCATCCAGTTCAGCACCCATTTTAGGGACGCCGCCACCGGTAATGACTTCGGCACCTTCTTCGACTGCGAGTTGATAATAAGACAGCACTTTGTCACGATGTTCCATGCTGACCAAGGGACCAAAATCTACTTCCTTATCATCGGGGCGGCCCATTTTTAAGTTTTGTGCACCAGCTTTGAGACGAGAGACAAATTCATCGAATATGGGGCGTTCGACATAAACCCTTTCGGTGCCTAAACAAACCTGGCCACAATTCACAAAAGCGGAACGCATGGTGCCTTCGATAGCTTTGTCCATATCACAATCGGCAAACACGATAGCGGGGTTTTTACCACCGCATTCCAAAGAGATATTACGCAGACCGACTGCTGCCGATTGCATAATGATTTCACCGGTACGGGTCTCACCGGTAAAGGTAATGGCATTTACGTCCTGATGAGCAGTTAAGTAGGCGCCGGCGGAATCAGGGCCAAAACCGTGTACTACGTTATATACACCTTCAGGAACACCACATTCGTTCATGACTTCACCCAGTAAGGTGGCAGTCGCCGGAGTTTCTTCGGAAGGTTTGACCACCACCGTATTACCGCAAGCTAAAGCCGGGCCAACCTTCCAAGTCATTAATAGTAGAGGTAAGTTCCAGGGACATATCACTGCGATGACGCCTTTTGGAGTGCGATGGCCGTAATTAAGCGCGCCGCGTCCGTCAGGGGTATCTAATTTAAATGCTTCGGTGGGATGGTTGGCCAAAGTTTCGGAAAAGGCTTTAAAGTTGGCTGCACCACGTGGAATATCGATAACCGACGCGATTTTTTTGGGTTTACCGGTATCCTTACATTCGGCTTCCAAAAATTCATCAAATCGTTCATTAATTCGCTCTGCTACTTTATTTAGCAATTGAATCCGTTCCGCCTGGGTCATTTTCCCCCAAGGTCCTTTCATGGCCGCGCTGGCTGCCGCTACAGCAGCATTAACTTCAACTTCACCTGCTTCGTGAACCATGCCGATTATGCTATTGTCCACCGGGTTGCGGTTTTCAAACATTTGCTGGTTGGCTGAAGCAATAAAATCGCCGTTAATAAAATTTTTAAACTCTTTCATTGGTTATTCTCAGTCATAAAAAATACATCCATGTCCCTTCGTGGCCAAAGGAACTCTTATTAACCCGGATTCAAATAGGTATTAGAAGGAATTACTTCTATGCCTAGGGAATTCAAGGTTTAGGTTAGTACAGTTAAGAAACGTTCATTTAAAACTCGATCATGGTAAAAAATGGCCTTGCCTAATTTATCAGCAGACCATGTAACAGGAGGATGATCGCTATAGTGATAATCCCCGCCGCTAAATACTTCACTGCGATTTCCAGAAGGATCGAAGAAATAGATAGTTTTGCCATGGGTCAAACCATGGCGAGTGGGGCCGATATCCAGGGAGACATCATTCATGGAAATTAAATCGGCGGCTCGTAAAACATCGTTCCATGTATCTAAAAAGAATGAAACATGATGTAATTTCCCGGGTTCAGGGTGTTCGATAAAAGCCACATCGTGTGCCTTCATCCCCACGGTTAAAAATTGAGCTATGCGAGTATCCTTGTCATCCACAACTTGTTCAGCTAAATCAAAACCAAGTACCTTTTGAAATAAATCTAAGGTGCCGGCGATGTTGGGACCATATAATAAACAATGATCAAAACGGGTGGCTTTCATTCCGGTTAGACCTCGTGGCCAAGCCTCGGGGTTGGTGTTGGATACTCCCCACTTGCCGGTTTGTTCCTTGCTGGCAAAAATTTCAAAAAAGTGACCTGTGGGAGAATCAAAACGAATGCGCCTTCCACAACCATTCAATTCATCGGCAGGAATTTCTTCGACCTGACAACCGAACTCTAGTAGTTCTTGATGTAATTGATCGACGACTGCTTCACTTACGCATTTATAAGCAACAAAGTCCATGCCTGGTTCATCGGCTTCCCGTAATACCACAGAAAATTTATCGACTTCGGTCCAGCCTTTGAGATAAACACGTCCTTGTTCATCGGTTTCTACCTCGATCAATCCCAATAAGTCACGATAGTGTTTTAATGCTTCTTCCATATCGAGAACCCGCAGTTGAATGTGACCTGGTCTCATGATTCCTTTTTTCATTTAATTATCCTTTGGTTTAAAAGTTATTGTTTTATTGACTAAAATTGTTGGTTTTTAGTTGTTTTTGACATCCTTTTCGGACTGCTGTTGCGTGCCTGCCGGGGCTTGTTGATGGTCGGATTCGATCACCATATCGCCAGAAGGAAAAATACGACAAGCTAAAGCAAAACCTTGTTCTATATCTTGTTCTTTAATATGCGCCTTGCTCATGCGCTTTTGCTGATACATCCCTTCCAGAATACGAATTTTACATACACCGCAACCTCCTCCGCGACAACCGATATTTATACAATGTTCGTAATCGGATTCCATTCCAGTTAGCAGGCTCTTACCTGCTTCGCAGGAATACTCCTGATCACGATTAATCACTCGGATGCGAAAATGTTGTTTTACCGTGTTAGTTTGATTTACTGCTTCTGTCATCTGATGTACCAATCAAAGGGATTGCTTTTTGGTTACATGAATAGCAATGGCTGTGCCAGTGCTCAGTATATAAATTAAAAGGGCCAGTAAGATATTGAAATTATTGGTTATTGAAGATGTAAAATAAAGTGTTCAGTAATGCTGTGGGTTAATTTCTTAAAAATTTTAAAGTTATGATTTGATGAAATGATCAATTATAATTATTCGAGTTTTATGAGTTGATGAAATGAATAAATTCAGGTGTGAATGATTGTGTTTTAAAAGCATCCACTAACTATCATTATTATTCGACACTCCATCAAAGCCTATTTTTTTTAATCGATAAGCCATCTGTGGGCGAGTAATGCCCAATAAACGCGCGGCTTGAGTAATATTATTTCCGGCTTTATTAATGGCTTCTTTTAATAGTTGCTGCTCAAAATTTTCTAGGTTAAAGTTATTCTCCAGCATTTCGTCAATGGTGTTTTTATGTTCCTGCTGTTGTGCTGCTAAAGATTCACAAACTTCCCCGGTTTCGGCGACCACATTAAGGGGATGAGTAGGCTCGACCAAAGACGGAAAAAAAGATTTCATATCGATGGTCTGATTGCTATTAGTCAGAATCACACCGCGTTCTACCATATTTTCCAGTTCGCGAATATTTCCAGGCCAGGAATAGGCCACTAAGGCTTGTAAGGCTTTATCGGAAACACCAAGAGTTTTCTTATTGTAGATTTCATGGTATTTTTCCAGGAAGTGATTAACCAATAAAGGAATATCTTCGGTACGTTTTCTAAGGGGAGGTATTGGAATGGGATAAACATTGAGGCGATAAAACAAGTCGGCACGAAAACGACCTTCTTTAACTGCGTCGGCCAAGTCTTCATTACTAGCGGCAATCACCCTAATGTTGATTTTGCGTGTTTGAGTATCTCCGACCCTTTCAATTTCTCCCTCTTGCAGAGCTCTCAATAACGCTGCTTGGGCTCGCGGACGAAGTTCGATCACTTCGTCTAGAAAAATGGTACCGCCATTGGCCCGTTCAAATTTTCCCTCCCGTGATTGGGTGGCTCCGGTATAGGAGCCTTTACATACACCAAATAATTCTGCTTCGATTAGATCTTTGGAGATACAGGCACAATTAACGGCAATAAAAGGTTTTTTGGCCCGCTCACTACTTAGGTGTACGGCTTTGGCAATTAATTCTTTGCCGACTCCGGTTTCACCTTGTAAAAGGATACTGACTGTACTCGATGAGGCCTTTTCGATTAAATGGCAGACGTTTGTAAAGGCTTGTGATTGGCCGATGCAATTAAAAAATAGTTTGTTCGGCGGTGCGCTAATATTGTCTTGGGTCTCTCGTAAGGTAGAGATCTCATGTCGTAAAGCAAATAATTCTTCAATAATAGTATCGGGTAGTAGGCTATGCTCCAGTTCCTCTTTATCTTCCCACTCTTCAGCTGGTTTGCCGACAATATGGCAATGTTTATGACCGCTACTGGCACATTGGGTTTCTTTGAAGATTATTTTACTTCCCATATAAAAGCTGGAAAATCCACTGGCATAACCCAACAACATCCAACACACCGGCTCATTGGATAGGCCAAAGTCGTTAATATGGGTTTCTACTTCATAGGAATCATACCAATCAAATTCACCATAGAATTCGCCTTTTTCTACATCAAAATTTAGCGCTTTTGGTTCTACTTTTACCATACCCTTAATGCAGTGTAATTGCGGACCGATCATAAAGGCCTCGTTGGTGGTGATATCCGGACGCAATTTTTTGACCAATTGAGCATCTTTGATGCCGGATTGGTAACCAAAGCGCATTAAAAATCCACGAGTACGTTCCATACCCATAGTAGCAATAAGCTCCTTGCGCAAGGAACCCATAATTTCAGAATGTACCATTAACATTCGTTGTTCATCAAACCAGATTTTCCCATCGGTATGGGCAAATTTAATTTGAGAAATCAAATCTTCGGGCGTGGGAAAAGTAAGTTCTGCTTGCTCGCTCATGATTTTACTCTCGGTGATTTTTAAGGTGGCTCATTAGTATCTGTTATTAGATAGAGTGATTTTTTTTGGGTGCTATATATCATTTTATCCTGTTTAATTGATGATTTGATCAAATAATTAAAGTTTTTTTGATTATCTAATCATTTGATTACCTATTAAATAATCATGTTGTAGTATTTGCTGCATCGCGACATGCTGTAACCATAATTTTAGAAAAAAATATTATTCTTTTAAATCATAGTGATAGCGACTGTATTTTGTTTTTTAATGGAATACGGCGGTTCTTTGGCATATGGCTTGCTCTAAAGCATAGACCATTGAATTAAAAGTGATTTGAATAAAATGACAAATACTAAACTCAAAACCGACTCACAGGACAATACACCTATAACATTTGATCGACTGACAAAGTATGTTCGGGTTCGTAGTGCTGAAAATGCCCGTTTTGTCGAGTTTGATTTTGCTATCGATGATCCCAGCCTATTCGTTGAACTGATTTTGCCCCGCAGTGCGTTTAAAACCTTTTGTGAAAAAAACAATGTGGTGTATATGAGCGATGAGCAGGTTAAGGCTGTCGATGCTGAAATGGAAAAATGGCGCTATGGCGAAGATTCGTTAATGGCCCACAATCATGATCGCGCTATACAGTAAAACGATAAAAAATGGCTATGCTGCGAAGAGTTCTGAACTCGATGTGTAACATAGTAAATTACCAGGATAAATAAAAATGACACTTGAAATCAAAACTGCGACTCTTGACTCAGTCCGCAATACCTTCGCGCATATAGAGCGTCGATTTGGTGATAAACCGGCGACACGATACCAGGAAGCAACCTATGACGTGCAGTCGGAAAACTATTTACACTACCGTCCACTTTGGCAACCGGATAAAGAGCTTAATGATCCCTCCCGTACGGCAATAATAATGGAAGACTGGTATGCCTTTCGTGATCCTCGCCAACTATATTATGGGACCTATGTTCAACAGCGCGCCAAAATGCAGGAAGTTGCGGAAAATAACTACAGTTTTTTTGAAAAGCGTAGTTTAGTTAATCATCTTGATGATTCGATCAAAGATAAACTGGTTCGTTATCTGATACCGCTTCGCCATATGGAACATACCGCCAATCTGAATAATATGTTTGCCAGTTCCTATGGTTATGGGACGGCCATTACTCAAGCCTGTTTATTTAATGGTATGGATCGCCTAGGCATTGCGCAATATCTATCTCGGATTGGTTTGATATTAGATGCAAATAGTGGTGAAGCATTAGCAAAAGCCAAACAACTATGGATGGCAGATGAAAACTGGCAAGGATTGAGAGCCTGTGCGGAAGAAATGACTATAACCGAAGATTGGTTTGAAGTATTGGTTGCCCAGGATGTAGTAGCCGATAGCCTAATTTATGACCTGTATTACAATCAGTTTGATGCCTGGCTTCAAGACAATAATGCCCAAGATGTTGGGATGTTAATGGAATTTATGCAAGTCTGGGCAAAAGAGTCGAATCGTTGGGTGGATGCGGTGTTGAAAACAGCCGCTGCAGAGTCGGACGAAAACAAAGCTTTATTGGAACAATGGATAACTAAGTGGAAGGCAAAATTTATGCAGTCTTTGGAAGCTTTATCCGGCGAAATGTTAGGCGGTGAATCGTTGCGGGCTGCGGAAGCTGTGTTAAATAAGCGTTTGGCGAAAGCCGGCCTGTATAAATAAAGAAGGAATTAGCAATGTCAAAAGTATATATCGCACTACAGGATAATGATGAGTCCCGCTATATTGTTGCCGCCATCGAAGCAGACAATCCCGATGCAACAGTCATTTATATGCCTGCCATGATCCGTATTGAAAACGAGTGTAATTTAACCATCAATCGTGAATCTGTGGAAGAGCAAATGGGAAGAGATTGGGATGTGCAGGAATTACATATCAATTTGATCACCCTGGGAGGAAATGTCGAAGAAGATGATGATTCCTTAAGCTTGCATTGGAACGAATAATTGAGGATAGCGACGATGACTGTAAAAAAACTAAATATTAAAGATAAATATAGACTATTAACTCGCGATCTGGATTGGGATTATTCCTACCATGAGCGTAAAGAAGCGTTTCCTTTTGAAGAATTTGAAGGGATTAAAATTACGGACTGGTCAAAATGGGAAGATCCCTTTCGCCTAACAATGGATAGTTATTGGAAATACCAGGCTGAAAAAGAGAAGAAACTGTATGCCATTTTTGACGCGTTCTCACAAAATAATGGTCATTTAAATGTTTCTGATCCCCGTTATGTAAATGCTATCAAAATCTTTTTAACCGGAGTTTCACCTCTGGAATACCAGGCATATCAGGGATTTGCTCATGTTGGGCGACAGCTCGGAGGGGTTGGTGCACGGGTGGCCTGTCAAATGCAATCACTAGATGAATTGCGCCATGTGCAAACTCAGATCCATGCCATGAGTCACTACAATAAATTCTTTGATGGTTTCCAAGAGTTTAGCCATATGCATGATCGGGTCTGGTATTTATCGGTGCCAAAGTCATTCTTTAATGATGCCCGTAGCGCAGGCCCATTTGAGTACATGATTGCAATTGGTTTTTCTTTTGAGTATGTACTAACTAACTTATTATTCGTGCCTTTTATGTCCGGTGCGGCTCACAATGGTGATATGGCTACGGTGACTTTCGGATTCTCGGCCCAATCAGATGAAGCGCGTCATATGACCTTGGGTTTAGAAGTGATTAAATTCCTATTGGAACAGCATGAAGACAACCTTCCCATTGTTCAAAAATGGTTGGATAAGTGGTTCTGGCGTGGTAGCCGTTTGCTGACTATCGTTGCGATGATGATGGATTATATGTTGCCGAATAAGGTGATGTCCTGGAAAGAAGCCTGGGAGGTATACTTTGAAGATGCCGGGGGTGCTTTATTCAAAGATTTAGCCCGTTATGGTATTCGGATGCCGAAATACTCCGAGACCATTAAAAAAGAAAAAGAACATATTTCTCACCAGGCTTGGTGGACTTTTTATACTCACGGCCATGCTACCGGATTTCATACCTGGATCCCATCGGATGAGGAGTTGGATTGGTTATCGGAAAAATACCCTGACACTTTTGACAAATACTATCGTCCCCGTTGGGAGTTAGCCAAACAAATGGAGGCGGAGGGCAAACGTTTCTATACCAAGGCCCTACCGCAGCTATGTACTACTTGTCAGATCCCCATGTTATTTACCGAAATGGATGATCCAACCCAAATTAGTTACCGTGATACGGTTTATGAGGGTGAGCGCTATCACTTCTGCTCGGATGGTTGTAAAGATATTTTTGAAGAAGAGCCAGAGAAGTATGTACAGTCCTGGTTACCGGTACATCAAATTTATCAGGGAAATTGTGGTGGTCCGGGAGTGGAGGATATCCTCAGCGATTTCTATCGGATGAATTTAGGAAATGATAACCTGGATATAAAAGGCTCACCCGATGAGCTGCGTTGGAAAGCGTGGAAAAATACCGCTTAAACTTTTTTCTAAAATCAATTTAAGGATGGAAATTTAAGGCTTGAGCATCCTAATTAACCATCCTTCCAACAGAGAGATAAATTATGCCAATACAAGCAATTACCCCGGACTACAAAGGGGAAGTACTCGACAAATTTGAAAATTTTCATGGCAACCAAGTGGTTTATGTTGGTTGGGATCATCATTTGATGTTCTGTGCCGCATTTGCCTACCCAGTATCTCCGGATATGCCTTTTAAACTATTAATAGAAGAAGTCATGCCGGATAGTTTTTCTGTACATCCCGAATATGTGCAAATTAATTGGGAAACAGCCGAATGGTTATTGGATGGACAACCGTTTCAACCGCAATGGAAGGTCTCATTGGCCGAGCAGGGTATTGGTCACAAATCGGCTCTGCGTTTTTCCACACCGGAATTAAAAGGATTCCACGAAGCAGGTGTTTAAACCTTATTGTAATTGAACCGCTAATATGAGGGCAAAAGCAAATGAGCTATGAAGTAACCATTGAACCAACAGGGGATATTATTGAAGTCGATGAAGGGCAAACTATTTTGGATGCGGCTTTACGTCAAGGTGTGTGGCTGCCTTTTGCTTGTGGTCATGGAACCTGTGGAACCTGTAAATGTCAGGTTACCGAAGGGGACGTGGAGCAGGGGGAGGCCTCTCCTTTTGCCTTAATGGATGTGGAACGTGATGAAGGGATGGTGCTGGCCTGTTGTGCCATGCCGGAATCAGATCTGGTGATTGAAGCGGATATCGATGTGGACCCTGATTTTAAGGGTCATCCCGTTAAAGATTTTAAAGCCAGAGTAAGTGAAATTAAAGATCTTTCCCCCACTATAAAAGGAATTTTCTTTGAGTTGGATGATGCCATTGATTTTCAGGCTGGGCAATATATTAATCTTAGCATCCCGGGAATAGATGGAACTCGGGCATTTTCAATTGCCAATCCACCATCATGTAATACGGTATTGGAGTTACATGTAAGGTTGGTACCGGGCGGGGTTGGAACCACTTATTTACATGAAACCTTGCGGGTAGGAGATACACTGGATGTATCGGGACCTTATGGACAGTTTTTTACCCGCAAGTCTGATCCTCAAGATGTGATTTATATCGCCGGCGGTTCGGGATTGTCCAGTCCTCAGGCAATGATTAAAGAATTGCTCGAAGAAGACCAACAACGAAAAATATACCTTTTCCAAGGGGCACGAAATGTGCCGGAGCTTTATAATCGAGAATTGTTCGAAGATTTTGCTGAAAAGCATTCCAATTTTCACTATATACCAGCACTCAATGAACCGGAAGAGGATGAGCATTGGGAAGGTTTTAACGGTTTCGTTCATGAAGCAGTGAAAGACTATTTTGATGGGCGTTTCGAAGGTCATAAGGCCTATCTTTGCGGTCCACCGGTAATGATTGACGCTGCCATAAGTACTCTAATGCAAGGACGCTTATTTGAGCGCGATATTCATACCGAAAAATTTGTGACTAAAGCCGATGGAGAAGGTCAACAACGCTCGGCCCTGTTTAAACGGATTTAAACATCTATATAAGCATATTTTTCTTCCTTTAGCCCCATTTTCGCCAGCTTTGATGCTGGCTTTTTTTTGCCTGAATATTTCAACATTCTGAAATTGATTTATTTTTTTACTCTTTTTCTTTTCTTAAAAATTTTTAATGATTTGCTTAAATGCTGAATTTTTGATGTTGATTATTTGATCAAATCAATGACTTTTTAGTCTTAAGTTTCCCTAACAAACCGTGTTTATTTTAGCTTTAAACCCATGCGCAAAATATTTTATTTGTCTTTAAGTTGTTGAATTGATGAGGTTAACTGTTAGGCCGTTTTGTGTTGAAAATACTTTGGCACAGTGTTTGCCCTAAGAGTCTTCCTAAAGGAGAAACAATACTTAACTTATTAGGTGAATAACTAAATGCCTCTCATAACTAAAATAAAATTCGCGTTCTATAAAGTGCAAACTAAAAAAAACAAAACATTAGCGATTGGAAAAAAAGCAAAAAAACTAGCCGTTTTGTTTTCACCCCTATTACTGATTGGCTGTGAAGCTTCCTTGAATATCGAAAAGATTAACCAGGAATTGGATAAACAAGTACGACGCACAGACCAATTTCAAAGCCTAGCTACTAATAACCAGCAGTTGGTTGCCGTTGGTGCCGATGGTGCTGATGCTTTGGTTTTGACCAGTTCTTTAAAAAATATTAAATGGACACGCAAAATCATTGCTAGAAAATCTACACTGATTGAAGTTGTCACTTGTCCGGATCAAAGTTTTGTTGCGTTAGCAACAGATAAAAATGTATGGCGAAGTTCAGATCATGGCATTAATTGGCAATCTACTGAATTGCCGACACAGGAAGATATTTTAGCGTTAACTTGTGGGCCGGATAATGGAATCTGGGTAGTGGGTAGTTTTTCCACCATTATGCATTCCAAGGATCAGGGCAAAACCTGGAATAGTAATACTCTAAATGAAGATGCCATGTTAACCCATATTCGTTTTATTGATGATAAAACGGCTTTGGTCGTTGGTGAATTTGGTGTTTTTAGTCGTAGCAACGATGGTGGTATTAGCTGGAACCTTCCGGAATATATACCTAATGATTTCTATGTTCAAAATGCCCATTTCAATAGCATTGATGAAGGCTGGGTTGCCGGTTTAAGCGGGCAAATTCTTTATACCAAGGATGGCGGAAAGAAATGGAAGCAACAAGTCACCCCAACCGAATCTCCCATATACGGTTTTTATAAAACGGTAGACAGCATATTTGCCTTCGGTGACCACAGTACTTTACTGGAGCTTGATGGTGATGAGTGGAAGCGTAGTCAGTCCCAAAGCAAACCGGTGTATTTACGTGATGCCCTATTAATAAACGATAAACAATTATTACTGGCAGGCGGTTCTGGCTCCTTGTATCAGCAGGAAATTGAAACGACGAAAAAATTAACCAGTAATAGTCATAAAAGTGAAGGCCTAATCGAATGAAAGATAAATCAGCACAGGCCCATAAAGCCACTCATTTTCTCCATAATATTGATCAATCGGCATTTCGTCACCCGAAAACCATTTTAGGTTTGATCTTGTTGGCCACCCTGTTTTTTGCCTTACAAATTCCAGGAGTGAAAATGTATTCGGATTTTTCCGATCTATTACCGCAAGAGCATACCTATATCGAATTGCATAATGAGATAAAAGAATCCTTTGGTGGTGCCAATGTGGTTATTGTGGGAGTAGAAGTTGAGCGAGGTGATATTTTTAACAATGCAGCATTAGCAAAAATTTACCGGATAACTCAAGCGGTAGACAATTTACCCGGGATTAATCATAACCTGGTCGCTAGTGTTACCCATCGGAACTCGCGTAAGGTATGGATGACGCCGGAAGGAAATGTTAATTCTAAGTCTTATTATGATCCACAAGGTGGCGAGATGACAGCAGAGCAATTGCAACAATTGCGCTCTGATGTGATTGCCGATCCGCGTGTCTACGGTCCCTTGGTATCCCCCGATATGAAGATGGCCTTAATTAAGGCGCAACTCAACGAAGGTCAACTGGATTATCAAAAAACGTTTAATGAAATCCAGAAAATGCGGGCCAGCGAAGATATGCCCGGGGTTAAGATTCATGTTACCGGTCAGCCTATGTTAGTAGGTTGGGCCTACCAATATTTAGGTCAGATAATCGAGATCTTTCTATTTACGGCATTGATTATGATTGCCTTATTGGTCTTTTATTTCCGTAAAGCTTATGGCGTCCTGATTCCTTTGATGGCGGTGATTGTATCATCGATCTGGGGCATTGGTATTATTTCCCTATTCGGCTATAACCTTGATCCTCTTGGCCTTGTGATACCTTTTTTGATCTCAGCTCGAGCCATGTCACATGGTATCCAGATTGTTGAACGTTATTATCTGGAATTAAATGATCATGCCGATCATCATTTGGCGGCACGAATTACCTTTGAAAACTTATTTCGTCCTGGAAGCTTAGGAGTGGTATCGGATGCCATTGGTTTATTGTTAATTGCCATTGGTTCTATCCCCTTAAATACCAAACTGGCTCATTATGCTTCCTTATGGGCGCTATGCATTATTATTACCGTGCTATTAGCGGTACCTCTTTTATTATCGATTTTGCCGAAACCTAAAAATTACGCCATTAAACACAATATTTTTCGTATTGTTGGTTTAGCCTGTGCAGAAATTATTAGTGACCGACGTGCAGCGCGCAATGCACTTTGGGTTGGGGCATTCCTATTAATGGGGGGCTGGTACTTTTCATCCAAGGTGGTCATTGGAGAATCTGAACCCGGCTCGCCCATTTTATATCAAAACCACGATTATAACCTCTCGTCTAAAGCGGTAAACGATAGTTTCCCTGGGTCGGAAGAGTTGTATCTGGTGGCCAAGACTGAAGAAAAAGGCGGCATTAAACGTCCCGAAGTATTAAAAGCCTTGGCTGATTTGGAAAATCACATGTTATTGGACCCTGAAGTGGGAGGAGCCAAAGGAATTCCGGATCTGGTTAAACAGGTTAATCGCCTATTGCATAACGACGACCCGCGCTGGCTTCAAATACCTGATGACAAGCAATATGTCGGAGGGCTTATGTTTACCTACATGATGTCAAGTCCAATACCTGGCGCATTAAAAGAGTTTGTCGATACGGATGAGCGAATTGCCAATCTCGTGTTTTATTACAAGGATCATCAAGGTGAAACCATTCGTCGTGCGATTCATACCGCCAAACAATGGATTGCCGAAAACAAAGGTAAGGTAGAGGGATTAAGTGTCCATTTGGCCGGCGGCACTATTGGCGTTACCGCAGCCATGAATGAAGCAGCCTATGAAACCAATCTTTGGGTTCTGCCTTTAGTTTTCCTACTGATTTTCGTCATGGTCATGTTGTTTTATCAATCTTTAGCAGCAGGATTGATGATGTTTTTGGCCATGCTTTTTGCAACCACGCTCACCTATGCCTATATGGGCTTTACCCAAATGGGGATCAATATTAACACCGTTCCGATCATTGCGGTGGGAGTGGGTGTTGGGATCGATTATTCCATTTATATGATGGATCGGATTCGTGCGGAAATGATCCAACTTTCAGAACTCAATGCGGCAGTCAAAAAAGCCATTAGCACCACGGGATTAGCCATTAGTTTTACCGCCATTACCTTAATGGCTGGGATTGTCATGTGGGTGCTCCTATCGGACTTACGTTTCCAGGCGGATGCTGCCTTATTACTTATTGTTATGGTAGTGCTGAATGGTGCTGCAGCAATGTTGCTGGTACCCAGCTGGGTATTGGTGTTTAAACCAAAATTCATCTGTGAGGCTTATCAGGATGAAGATGGAGTAATTCACTCTTGATTGTTAGGGAATCACTGCCCTAGCCAAACAGGATTTTATAAAAACCAAAGAGGTTCGAGAATGTCAAAAATAAATATAATGACCCTCAATAAACTAGCCATTGGCGTAGCTGTAGGAATGACGGTAAGCAGTGCTTCCGCTGTTATAGCAGCAGAAGGAGAATGGTCTGGATTTGTTGAAAATGCAACGTATTATCGGGATGGAGTAGGACTTTCCAAATTTCGGAATACCCTTCAGGTAGAATTTAACAAACCGATTGAATCGGAAAGTTGGAGCAATGTAGCCATTAACGGTGTGTTGCGCGGTACCTATGATGCAGTGTATTCACTCAATGATGATGAGTTTGGGAAAGGTGCGACAGAACCTTACTTAGGTTCCAATTGGCACGACAATTCAACGGTATCATCCGCACTTTTATTAACACCAGGCTCTCCTATTCCCTGTGAGAACGACCCTTTGCTTTGCGATAATCTGGACGGTTATATGGATCAGAGTGAAAAGGATGTTAAATATCCTGACTTTAACGATAAGCTGGATTTCCTTCGGGAATTTTACTTGACTGCAGATAAAAATTTGGACAATGGTGATGTCTTATCTTTGACCTTGGGTAAACAGCAAGTTGTATGGGGAAAAACCGATCTCTTCCGTGTCTTGGATGTAATTAACCCGGTCGATTATTCGCGTCACAATATTTATGATGAGTTGGAAGATATCCGTATCCCACAATGGATGGCCAATATTGAATGGCGTATGGGAGCCAATAGTATCTTTGATGACTCTAATATCTCTTTAGTTTGGAACTTCGATAAATTTCGACCGCATAATCTGGGCACCTGTGGTCAGGCCTATCGAATTGTTGATGCCGGTTGTTTTTTCTCTTCTTATGTAGGTACTCCAAATGGTTTGGTTCCTATAATTCATGATGTTGAAGAGTACGATTGGAAACTGAGCAATACTCAGGTTGGTATTAAATGGGAAGGTGTTTATGGGGACGCGACCTTCTCTTTAAATGCTTTACATTATCGCCAACAATTACCCTCCTTACATTTCCGCCCGCATCCAACAATGGCCGGTTTACCGGATGTTGATGGGGTATTTGATATTCACTTCCCAGAAGTCAATATGTTAGGCGGTGCCATCGACTATTACTCTATGGGAATGGATGCAGTATGGCGGTTGGAATTGACCTATTCAGAAGGGGAAGAGTTACCGCGTGATTTGGATGGTCACAAAGAAACCGATATGTTGCGTTATGTTGTCGGCTTAGATAAGAACCTGGTTATTCCTGCCTTAGGTACCGGCAGTGCTTTCTTAATTTCCGCACAAGTATTCGGTGAACATATTCAGGATTATGAAAAAGATATGCCGAACAAAAAGGACAATTGGATAGGTACCCTATTGTTCAAAGGTTGGTATATGAACAATCGTCTTAGTCCGCAAATTATTATGGCTCATGATGTTGGGGCCAATGCCACGGTTGTTGCTCCAAGTATTTCCTGGACACCGGATAATCACTGGTCATTTAACCTGGCCGTCAATGTTAAAACCGGTGGTGATGAAAAATTCCCCTGGGGTGTTGCTCAAGGTGCCGTGGGAGATTTCTCCGGTCAGTATGAACCACTGGCACGTTTCTTAAATGGACCCATTGGTGTTGCCAATGAGGAAGATGAAATACAACTCACCGTTAGATACAGTTTTTAAAAGGATATACAGATGTTAAATAAAACAATAATGGCAGTCGCAATAAGCTCGATGATTGTCGGTGCAGCAAATGCTGCTTCAATCTCAGAAGAAATAATCCAGGAGTCATTTTACCCTTATGCGAAAAGTACACCAAAAGTGGAGGGTGTAAAAGCAGGGATGGTAATAAATCAAAGTAATGTGGATTCTGTAAAAGAAGTATTAGACCCGGCCATGTACCAGTTCATTAAAAATGGTGACTACGAGATGAAAGTGGCTGAGACTACTGACTTTGCTTTGCATAAATCATATGTGGATGCGACTCGCACCCATGCGGGGAATACTAAATTAGGTGATAAAGTGGGTGATATTGCTGGTTCTATAGCAGGTCGCCCTTTCCCACAAGAACCAACTTTGGACGACCCGAGAGCGGGTGAAAAACTAGCTTTTAACTATAAGTATGGATATAACTGGGGTGATTCAGCGGCAATTACGCCTTTCTATTGGAAGTATCGTGACATGAATTCTTCCAAGGTAGAACGAACTGTTAAGATGAATTTTCACTTTTTAAACTATACCCATAGAACCCAGCAGGAACCGCATCCGGCCTTGACGCCTAATCCATCCAATTTGTTCCGTGCTATCTATGTACAAGTATTGGAACCATTTGATGTAAAAAACACGCAATTATTAATTCAACGTTTTGAAGATGACTTAAAACGTGATAATGCCTATTTATATTTGGGATTCCAGCGTCGAGTCCGTCGCTTATCAAGTGGTCAAACGACAGATGCTTTCTTGGGATCAGATGTAATGATTGAAGACTTCGAAGGTTACAACGGTCGAATTAGTGATATGAAATGGACCTATAAGGGTACAAAAATGTTGCTCTTACCCATGTATAATCATAATGACTTAGAAGAGCTGGATAATGAAACCCATAAGGACAAAGACGGTTATAAGGTCGTGGCCTTTGGTGGAAAAGGGGGGTGTTTCCCCAATATAACATGGCAATTGCGTAAGACCTATGTAGTAGAGTCAGAGCCGGTTGATCCTAATCACCCAATTAGCAAACGTCAACATTATATGGATGCCCAGACTTTTATTATCCCTCGTAACATCACTTATGATCGTAAAGGGGATATGTGGAAAAGTTGGACTATCGGTCAGGCTCATCCGGACTATCATTTACCACAAAATAAAGGCACCGGCGTTGCTATCGATGATTCATTTTCTATGGTGGATATCCAGGCCAACCATTGTACTACTGGACAGTTTAAAGGAATTGTCGATCCTGAGCTAACACCGGCGAGTAAGATGACCGTTCAGAACTTACGTGCTTCCGGCCGTTAAACTTGTTGAGTCAATCAGTCTATGCGCTTTGCTTACCTTGTTTTAATTATCCCGCCCTTATTATGGGCAGGCAATTATGTGGTGGGCAGAGCCATAGTTGATGAAATTGCTCCCATTAGCCTGGCCTTTTGGCGTTGGTTATTGGCAGCAATGATTTTATTGCCTTTTATTATCAAACCGATGTGGCAACAGCGACAGATTATTCAAAACCACTTCGGGGCTTTAATACTACTTTCATTAACTGGAATTACAGCTTTTAATACTCTGGCCTATATTGGTTTACAAACCACCACGGTCACTAATGGCGGTTTGTTTAATTCCCTTATTCCCTTGTTGATTATTATCTTATCCCGAGCCTTTTTTAATATCTCTGCCACTTGGCAACAATTGCTGGGAATTATAATATCGTTTACCGGTGTCGTGCTGATTTTATCTCAACTTAGTCTAGAGAAATTAACCCACTTGTCGTTTAACCGTGGTGATATTTGGATGCTAATTGCATGTTTGGACTGGGCTTTTTATTCGCTACTATTAAAACACTATCGTCCTCCTCATATTACTAATTTGGTCTTATTAGGAATAACCATAATATTAGGTTGTGCGATGTTATACCCACTATATTTATGGAATCCCTGGAATGAAGTACTACCGGTATTTAATCGGGATATTATTTTAGCCCTAAGTTATGTGGCAATATTCGCCTCTCTGCTGGCCTTTTTTATTTGGAATTATGCCATGGCTAAAGTTGATGCCCATATCGGCGGGCAATTTGTGCACCTATTACCCATTTTCGGTGCGATCTTAGGAATGATCTTTTTGGGTGAAACATTACAGGTTTATCATATTTTAGGTGGTAGCCTAATCGCTATGGGTATATTTATGTCACTTAATGGGTTTTCCTTTTTATTAGGTCATCATACTTCATAAAATCGTTTTATTTAGAGGGGCTGGAACCAAAACAACATTCGTCACAAAATCCTCTGTATCATAATTGTTGCTTTTCGTTCCACTAGCATATCTATAGCTAACGTATCAAAGTAAAAAGCAGCCATTTATTAGTTCGTCGTAAATGGGGTAATATGCCCTTCACCAAAGATAAGTCTATATTATTTTAACGATCATGTTGTCCTTAAGTAAAATTATGATTCATTGTTATTTAGAAAGGTCGATAACTTTACCTTCCTTCAATAATTCATCGGTACGTACACCTAAATAATCATAAAAACTTTTCGGATATTTTTTATAGTGACGTTCAGCAACATAGCGTAATACTTCTGTGAAATGGTATTTGTAAAGCAAACTCTCAATTCTCATAATTTCAGTGCCTTCATCAAAAAGAACAATGCCAGGACGATAGGTAAGGTTTAACTTTTCTGCCAACTGACGAGGTGTTGTTTTCTCTCCTTCTATGCCTGTGATTGGCTTTGTCGATAACGCATCTAGGCGCACAAAATGGAACTTTTTAAGTATTGAATTAACCTCTGAGTTTTTAAAGTAGCCATCATGTAAGGCATCACAGTCAGTACAAGACTTATCCTCAAAAAGTACCGCCAAGGGTTTACCCGTCAATGATTTTAAATTGTTTGTTTCCGTTAACAATGGATGGGTTCGGAAGGAATAAGTTGCTTTTTTCCGTTTATCTATAAATTTAGCTAAAGAAGTTTCGGCATACGATTTTGTATAAACATAATCAAGAACGTGTTTAAAATCACCGACATAGCGATAACCATTGGTTCGTGCAACGACCTTATTCTCAGAATTTAAAAAAATAACAGTGGGCGTATAAATAACTTTAAAATGTTCAGCAAGTTCTTTTTCTGTAAATGAAATATCTTCATTTAATGCAACCTCTCTGTCCCCCTTAATATTAAGTGCAATGACATCAAAGTTTTCTTTAATAAAATCAGTATATGGTGCATTCTTTAAGTTTTCCTCTGTCATTTTATAACAATATGGACAGCCATTTAAGTGCATAAATAACATGACATGTTTATCAGAATCAGCAGCCTCTGATACATCCTCGGCAATATCAAGGAAACTTTCTTTAAACCAAGCAGGGTGCTTGGAAACCTGTCCGCCGGTAACCTTCCCTTCTGCATAACTTAATTGAATATTTGAAGTCACAATAATTAGCAAAACTGAAATCAGTAAAAACAGGGATGAAAGTGAAAATTTAAAAGGGAATTGCAAGACCTTAGACATAGTTTGTTCTCCTAAATAGATTCAGACCAACTTCCGATTAATTCTCACATATTTTCCGTTGAAACAATATTATGGTAAATACCAACAAAAAAAGTTACTTCACTTTTTAGAGAATACTTTGAGTTGAATCCAAGTATTCGACAGAAAATATGTTTGCACTAATATAATTAAATAATGATAAATAATGATAAATAATGCACTAATAGAATGCGTTAATTTCAAAAAGACTCGTTTTTGAATCAAATTTCACTATTAATATAAATTTTTTTTGCTCATATATTACCAATAGCATACACATTATTAAATAATAATAAATATATATAAATCAATAGCTAATAAATCTACATTTAACTTTTTCGACATAATAATCCCCGACCTCCGTTTAATTGATAATTCTTTGTTCAGTTGCAAATGGCACTTCACTTGCAAAGACGTTATTAACAGAATTTTATTAAATGGGTATCGTTATGAATAAAAATGAAATGAGAGAAGTAATATTAGAAGCTAAAAAATCTAAGGGATTAACTTGGGAAATTATAGCCGAAAGTGCAGGCTTATCTACGGAGTATGTCGTATCTGCTTGCCTTGGGATGAATCATCTTGAAAAAGAAAACTCGGATGCATTAATTAATATTCTTGATCTTGGACCTGAAGTTTCAAGTGCCCTACAAGAATATCCCAATAAAAAATGGGAACAGCTCGTTCCTACTGATCCGGTTATATACCGTTGGTATGAAATTGTTGGCGTATATGGAGAAACCATTAAAGAGGTGATTCATGAAAAATTTGGTGATGGAATCATGTCTGCAATTGATTTTCAGTTAAATATTGATAAAGAAGAAAATCCGGCTGGAGACCGTGTTGTCGTCACCCTTAATGGAAAATTTTTACCTTATAAGTCATGGTAGAAATGGTTAATTTTAATGATGTCTATCTAAAAGGTTATCAAAAGTTTATTTAATTTTTCACTTTTCTTAAGAGGAAATCTTTATGTCGTACTTAGAACCAAATGAATTTGTATCAAAAATGGTCGATTCTGGTGAATCAAAGGTATATATGTCCACTAAGGATACTTTAATCAGGGCATTTATGGCAGGTGCCATATTAGGACTTGCTGCTGTTTTTGCCATTACCGTTGCCATGAAATCAGGATCTCCTGTATTGGGTGCCGTATTATTTCCGGTCGGGTTTATAATGCTCTACCTGATGAAGTTTGATTTACTGACCGGTGTCTTCACGTTAGTTCCCTTAGCACTCATTGATAAACGTCCAGGTGTTACTTTTGGTCAGGTCATGAGAAATTGGGGCTTGGTATTTATAGGCAACTTTGCCGGCGCTCTGACCACAGCATTTATGGTATCGTTTATATTAACTTATGGTTACAATACCGATGGTGGGGCAATAGCTGCTAAAGTTTCTACCATTGGTGAATCTCGTACTCTAGGCTATATGGAACATGGTACAGAAGGCTGGATAACAATATTCATTCGCGGCATGTTATGTAATTGGATGGTATCAATGGGCGTTGTCGGTGCTATGATTTCAACTTCTGCGATTAGCAAAATGTTCGCAATGTGGATGCCTGTCATGCTGTTTTTCTTTATGGGCTTTGAACACTCAATTGTTAATATGTTCCTATTCCCATTTTCCATGATTATGGGTGGTGACTTTACCTTTGTCGAATATCTCCTTTGGAACGAAATTCCTACAGCATTAGGTAATCTGGTCGGTGGATTTTTATTAGTAGGCTTGCCGCTTTACTATACACATGTTAGAACTAGCCCGGACCGTATATTAAAAAACAAGCATGCGGTTTCTGCGGACGTGGCCAATCGTGCTGAGACGTCTGGTGTTACTGCTGAATCAAAAGCGTATTAAAAAATACCATGGCTCTATCAGTTACCATAGGACAATATTCTGATAAAGGCGTTAAAGAGCTCAATCAGGATTACCTAGGAGCCTATATCCCTGAAGAATCGTCTTCACTTGATTCTAAAGGTATAAGTCTTGCACTGGCTGACGGAATAAGTAGTAGTGATGTCAGCCAGTTCGCAAGTAAAATCGCAGTTAACGGTTTTTTAGAAGATTACTATGCCACGCCGGAAACCTGGACGGTAAAAAACGCTGCTAACAGAGTTATTCAAGCAACCAATTCGTGGCTTTTTTCACAAACACAAAGTAGTCCTTTTCGACATAACCTAGATAGAGGTTATGTATGTACCTTTTCAACACTCATATTTAAATCCAATACTTTACATCTTTTTCATATTGGAGATGCTCGTGCCTACATTGTCAAAGGAAAACAACTTAAACAATTAACTGATGATCATCGAGTATGGGTCTCTGATAATAAAAGTTATTTAAGTCGTGCTATGGGTATGAATCAACGCCTGGAAATTGATTATCATAGTCGAAAGCTCGAATGCCAAGACATTTTTATCTTAGCCACTGATGGCGTGTATGAATTTGTCAAAGATGAATTTATGATTAATGCGATTAATCAGCAACCAGATTTAAACGTAGCATCAGAACTTATTGTTAAAGAAGCATTGAGTAACGGCAGTGATGATAATTTAAGCATTCAAATTGCACGTATTGATAGCTTACCTCTTCATGAGGTTGATGAAATTAATTTACAGGTTAATAGTCTTGCCTACCCGCCGGAATTAAGAGCCAGAAGTAATTTCGATGGTTTTGAGATCATAAGAGAAATATATAATAGTAGCCGAAGTCATGTATATCTGGCGAAGGACGAGGATAGCGAACAATTAGTAGTAATCAAAACGCCCTCAATAGATTTAAGAAATAATGCTGATTATCTTGAACGCTTCATGATGGAAGAGTGGATAGCACGCAGAGTCGATAATGATAATTTACTCAGTGCAATTGTTATAAATCGAAAACGGAATTATCTCTATACCGTGATGGAATACATTGAAGGCCAGACTCTGGAACAATGGATGAGAGACAATCCAAGTCCAAAAATTGAAACCGTAAGAAATTTTATTGAACAAATTGCTCGCGGCCTACAAGCTCTACATCGCCTTGAGATGCTGCATCAAGATATAAGGCCGGCTAATATTATAATGACTCAGTCGGGAACTTTAAAAATAATTGATTTTGGTTCCGTACATGTGGCCGGCTTAGCTGAAAATAACCTAACCTTAAATAATCAAATTTTAGGTACAATGCAATACACTGCCCCGGAATATTTCCTTGGAGAGATGGCGACTCCTGCTTCAGATATTTACTCATTGGCCGTGATTACTTATCAAATGTTATCCGGTGGTGAACTTCCTTATGGACCTTCGGTAGCAAGGGCATCTAGCTATGCAGAACAAAAAAAGCTGATTTATCAATCAGTATTAGATGCTCATCGAACTATTCCCATTTGGATTGATGGTACTTTACGTAAAGGTTTACATATTAATCCCAGACAACGCTATTACGAGTTATCTGAATTTGTTTATGATCTTCGTCATCCGAATAAAAAATTTATCGAAAATAATTCTCCTCCATTAATTGAACGAAATCCGTTGTTATTCTGGAAAGGATTAAGTTTTATATTGTTTATGATAATAATCTTTCTTATTATTTTTCCTGAATTTTAAATGTCATAATAAATAGCCCAGTGCTTTATTGAGTTCCCCCTTTATCTGCAATAATTTGCCATCCAGTGCAGGATGGCCATGCCACCAATGATAATCGGGAGACTGATGAGAGACTCCCAGGAATAATGCTTTTAAAGTTTCGTCTTGCATTGATTTAAATAACCTCAATTCTGGATAAGCATGTTGTTATTTTCTAATAAATTCAAGTCATTATCATAAAGCTTGATGGCAGATTGGTTGAGTTAATTGAATATACTCGCTTAAAGTACTAAATGCTATATAAGACCAAGTGCCTTATATTTGTTGTATATTTCAATGATGGAGCGTTGTAAACGTTTCGCACATTCACGATTATCATCATTAATCCATTCGCTATTCATTCTTGAAATCCCAAAATTTGGGTCTTGTAATTTCAAATCAATTTTTTTATTTTTAAGGGATATATAGAATCCCGTATCAATATAAAATACCGGTTTATGTTCTTTTTCAATACTCTTAATGGTCAGTTGTGTTATATTTTTTGAGAGTGCTTTTGTAAGCAATTTTTGGGTAATCGGATAATACTCACCTAAAGTTTCCTTAAGGCTTTTTTCTTGCTCTTTGGAAAAAAGTTTTTTATTTTTTAAGGTAACAAAGTGTTTACTTTTTGGTTTGATTTTGAATTTTAAGCCGTCTAAATACAATAACATGTTATCTCCCCCTGTCGTGTTTATATTTTCTCAATACTTATGATATTTGGTTTTTTCCGCATTTTATAATCAATAATTTCAATAGTCATATTTGTCTTTTCATTTGCAGGGTAAGTGCAACATGCACTATATGGTCTATTTTACAATTAAATAAGTCTATATTTCATTTGAACCCTTTCTTTCCTTCTTCTTTTAGCTGGTTTTCTTCGTAGCGGCCGTGGTAAATTTTAGGCCATATTTCTCCTAAAGGTTAATGGTAACCAATTCATAATTTCAAAATGTGAATTGTGCTACTGTCCACTTTCTTTCATAGGGGCATTAGAAATATCGTCAAATAAATCTATTTGAGTGGTAAATTAAATTCATTTCTCGTTGATAGCAGACTTTTTCCACCAAGGATGATTGGTTTCAGTAAATTTATCCCAACACGAATCAAAGTTATTTAATTGATAATAATATTCACATGTTCTCCATCCTATTACTGCTCCAGAAAATTCAAGAAGCTCATGGTCATTTGAGTCATCTAACAATATTTCTAAAAGTTCATGCATAACAGATACATCGTTAAGAACTCCCAAAATATCCTGAATACCTTTCATATTATTAATAAAAACTTCCATTCCCGAAAAAACAGGCTGGAAAAATTCTGCTGCATATCGAAGTTTTTTACACTCTATGCGGAGTCTGTGCATTTCATTCGCAGATTCCCTATTAATTTGACTCCCTTTTTTTAAAACCTTACGTTCCTGATTATCCAAAACTAAACGTGAAAATACCAATAATTTCATTTCCAGGTGAGTCTTGTGCTTTTTCTTTAGCTCTTCTTTTTCCCATGCTTTTTCTTCATACCATTTCTTAAAATCCGTTTTAAATTGAGTGTAACGTTCACTATCTAACATTGCGCATACCTGCTCATTATATGCTTTAGTGCGGTGCTCTTTAGCTAATTGTAGTAATTTATCTTTTCCGACAAATGGTATCTTAACTGAAATAACTTCCAATCCTTCATCAATAAAAACATCTAAATCCCTGGCTAAACCTAATTGTGAACCTATCCAGCGGATTTCCTCATTCCAATGATTGCTAATTTTTTTTGGAATTGCAGGTTTGAAAAGAGAAAAGATTGAACGAATCTTCCTGAATGAAACTCTCATTTGATGAACACCTTCGATGTCATCCCATGAACGAGCCGTTTCTTCCCACTGAGTAAGGTATTCAAAATTATGTTTTAAAAAAACTTTAATCGCCTCACTGGTGGAGCCTTTAACTTTAATAGGAGCGGGTAACTTGGATTTGATTGGCATAAAATTATTGAACTCATCTTCTAATTATATTTAAACTTTTAAGAGATAAAAATTCTAACTTTTTTATATAAATTAACACCTTATTATATATTAATATAGAGTCAAAACAATATGGTGTTGCTCTCAATTTAGACTATATAAGCTGATTCTACAAAGAATGTCTGAAAAATATTAAATGTGTTTGAAGTTAAAAATATCTACTATATTGTCAGCTAAAGGTCACTTTGGGAAATTCAGACATCAGATCCAACTATAGTTGAAATGACTTTTAAAGGACAGTTTTACCTGTGATAGGATGTTCCAACGGATGACCATTTTTCAAATTGGAAAAAAGAATCACCACACCTATGGACATCCGGAATTGGCCCGATGCTGTTTATTAGAAAATCAAATTTTCAAATCATTAGTTAATATTAATAAACTGGAATTGTCTAAATTGAATCTCGATTCGTGCCTTTAATCCAAGTTTATTTCGTTTCTCAATTGGTCTAAATTTTCGACATCCCAATCGGGTATCGATACATTATCAGGTAATGGTTCGGTTGGAGCAAAGCGGCCGGTCCTTACCAAAGCGGTTTGGATTCCTAATTTTTGAGCACCTAATATATCCGTATCGGGTCGGTCACCAATCATCAGACAGTCCTTAGCAGAAATGTTTAATTGTTGTAATGCGATGTCATATAATAAAGCATGGGGTTTTCCAATGGTGATTGGTTGCTTTCCAGTGGCAACCACAAACGGTGCCACTAACGCGCCGCCGCCGGGCATGGTAGTGTGTTGACCGTTATGAAAGGCATCCACACTGGCATCGGGATTGGTACTGATTAACTGTGCGCCCTGTTTAGTAATGAGATTAATACCGATGCTAATGGCGCTATAGTCTATTCCTTCGCCTTCTCCTATAATCACATAATCGGCATTTTCCTTGTCTGCCGTTCCATATCTTTGTAGGCTTTTGTGTAATCCTTCGGCACCAACGGCAAAGAAACGAAAGTTGGGTTTTTGTTGAGCCAGCCAGGCTGCAGTAGCTTCACCGGACGTAATAATCTCTTTTTTATCGGGCCGATTAAAGCCGATTTGCTCCATTTTATCTGCCACTTCATTAGGTAATTTTATAGGATTATTGGTAATAAAGAGACGGGGGATATGATCTATTGCTTGCATAAAATCTATGGCACCATCTATAGGCTTCATTCCATGGAAAAGTATGCCGTCCATATCGAGTAAAATAGCTTTAAAAGGTAGCTGTTTCTTGGTTGTCGGTTTATTCTGGATCATGTATTTGGGGAAATTTTTTTGATTATTTTTTAAGATATTTACCAGCCCGTGAGGCTTCTATAAATCGTTTATAGGTACCGTTTGTTTTAAGATATTGTAAACCGAGATTAAACTTTTTTAGCAATTATTTGTGATAAATCGTCATGGTTGTGTTTTCAAACCAAATCAACTTTCATCATGACAGCAAAATCGAATCGGTTGTTCAATAAAGGCAGGATACCGCCTCAGCAAAATCGGGAGTTTTTTTAAACCAATGGCTTTTGTTGATGAGTTCACATAGTGAGGTTATGCTGATGGTGGAAAGCGTGCAGGACCTGGGAAGTCGCTTCTCATTTAAACTGGAATTTCCCCTGGCCCAGCCGGAAGATGTTCTGACTAATGAGGCGCTCAGACAAACCCTGTTAGCCATACCGAAATTTGAAAATCAGTACATTTTATTGGTGGACGATAACCGCACCAATCAGCAGGTGGCCAGGGAATTATTGGAAACCGTTAAACTAAACGTGACTGTGGCCAATAATGGTGAAGAGGCGCTTAAGGCGGTGGCAGATGCTGTGGCAAAAGCGCCGACAGAAGCGAGCTTCGATTTGATTTTAATGGATATCCAATTACCCGATATGAGCGGCTTTGATGTTATGACTCGATTACGGCAGGAGCAGAAGGGACAAAATATTCCGGCAATATCCGCGAACTACGAGCCATGATTTTTGATGCGGTTGCACAACACCGCTCCGGTGTTGTCCATGCAGGCCATAAAGCAAACCATTGCCAATGAAAGAAGCCGGTAATAATCAAGGAATCGCAGCCTCCCTTTTAGGTATTTCCCGGACTGCCCTTAATCGTCGAATTAGTCGGATAAAACAGGAAGATTTAGAATCCCATTCGTGGAAATAGTTGATTATTAACGTTGCCAACTATGCCGAGAATCGCAAATATACCTGAATATTAGCATTATTCAAAATAGCAATAAAAAAATTCAAATTTTTCTAAACCAGCCATTCCGGTAAAGTAGAGTCATTGGCTCCTTCAGTGACAATTCTGACCTAAGAGGGTTTTGGAAGTTTATAAAATAATTTCTAGTTTATGGCGCTCTTTAACGTCTCAGTTCAACTCACAGCTGCCGTTTGAGGAATTATACTGGCAAGGTCGGCTTCAGTCACTTAGCAGACTATTTCGATATATTAAAGATTTTCTTCAAAATTTGAAAAGGAGACATTTTGTAAAACATTCTATCAAAGTTAAAAAACTGTCCTAAAACGGAAGTTCAATTTGCATCAATTATTTATGTTTAAATAGTAAATTTTGCCCTTAAGCGGTCGTTCGGTAAAAATTCATATGTTAGAATCCACTACATCATTAAAGATTTTAAAACTTATATCAGGAATTCAGTCATGAGCGCCAAAGAAACTAAAGGTACTAATATCGCCTGGCATAATGCTACTTTTGATGCTGACGGAGAAATTCCATACGCTACCGGGAATTCTGCTCCTTATGAAACACCTAGCCTTCCCGGTATATTGAGCAATAAGGATAAAAATAGTGTAGAAGAGTGTGTTATTCAGGTTATTAATCAGCTGATTGAGCATGATGTTATAAAAACTTATGTTGCACCGGCTGCCGTATCAATTGACATCGCGTAGTTACTCTTATGGATAAGGCTTATTTCGAAAATAAAACGGAGAAAACGAGAGAATCAATCCAGGCCTTTTTAAATGAAAAGAAAAAACTTTTTGTTGGTTCTTCTTTTCAGAGTCATAGCATTCCATTGTTGCATATTATTAGTACTATCAACAAGGATATTCACGTTTATTTTATTGATACAGGATTCCACTTTCCTGAGACTATTCGTTATAAAGAACATATAGCAGAACTGCTGGAATTAACGGTGATAAGTACCCGTTCAACGGTTTGCAAGCGTTTGCAATGTGATGAAAATGGCTGGTTCATTTTTACGGCAGACCCTGACTATTGTTGCTATCTCAATAAAATCCAACCTTTGGAACCGGTGTTAATTGAGCACGATGTCTGGATCAATGGTGTGCGAGCCGATCAAAGTGAAACCCGTCGACAAATGGGTACCATTGCTAAAGGTCCGTTTAATACCCTACGTTATCATCCCATGCTAAATTGGAATAATAAGGAAATATATTATTATCGCAAGTTATATAAGCTTCCCCCACATCCCTTGGAAGAAAAAGGCTATCTGAGTATTGGGTGTGAGCCCTGTACTAGGAAGGTTGACCCCTTAGGGGATCAACGCCAGGGACGTTGGTTTGGTATGAAAAAAACGGAGTGCGGTTTGCATACTGACCTCATTCAGAAATAGAAAGTTAAAAAATAGTGACTTGAGAAATAAAACGATGAATGTATTAGTTACTGGTGGAGCAGGTTACCTTGGAACTGAGTTAGTCTATCAACTGGCCAGTCGTGCTGATGTGTCAGAAGTGATTATCTATGATAATCTAATGCGTGGAAATTTTAATCTATTTATTGGTCGTCGGAAATTTCCTGTGAGTAAAGTACGGTTTATTAAAGGCGACTTGCTTGATTCACGCAAATTACGACAAAGCCTGAAAGGGATTGATGTGGTTTATCATTTGGCAGCTAAAGTCACCAAGCCCTTTGATGATCATAATCCCCATTTACTGGAACAAGTAAACCACTGGGGAACAGCTGAATTAGTTTATGCTGTGGAAGAAAGTAATGTTTCGCGCCTGATTTATACCAGTAGCTCAGCCGTGTATGGGAGCTCAACTGAAATACTTAATACCCAGACTGTGCCACATCCTACCACTTATTACGGAATCTCAAAATTGCGTGGTGAAGAACATGTACAACGGTTACAATCCAAAATGTCTGCCTATATTATACGTACTGCCAATGTTTATGGGTATAGCAAAAGCATGCGCTTTGAAGCACGTATAAATCGCTATATTTTTCAAGCAGCCTCTGGCCAGAAAATCACTATTAGTGGGTCTGGTAATCAAAATAGACCCTATATTCATATCGAAGATGCAACTCGAGTATTGGATGGTCTGCTGAACAGTGATATTCAAGTAGATACCTATGATTTGTTGACCCGAAATCTCAGTATTGATGAAATTAGTGATGGAGTGATACAGGTTTTTCCAGATACTGAGTTGCTTTTTATCAACCAGCATGTTGAACCCTGGGAGTTATATTTAGAACAAGATCGGCGGCTAGATGGTTTATTACAACATCCAGGACATGATTTTATTTATGAAATTGATGAATTTAAAAACCAATTTACAATTGGCTTTGCCTGAGACGAAATACACTCCGTAATGGAGTGCCCATTCCCTTCGAGCTTCAACTTGCCTTTTGATCCAAGAGTATTAACTACTTCCGCTTGTTTATCTTAATCGATATATTTTCAACGAATATGCTTTATAGGGTTTTGATTACCATTAAATGTGGGTGTAATTTAATGTCCGGAAAGTATTCGTTCCATCCATTCAGTTCAACATGCCTGAAATAAATGTACCTGTATAGAAAAGTCAATTCAGTCCAGATAAAATCAACTCCCTCAATGACTGGTTTGGAGGAAACAAACCTAAATCTGATAAAAATCCAAATGTGTGCTTTGAGGACTAAGCTGTCATTTAGGTCTTATATAAATCTCTGTGGTGAACGTCTCTTGTTGGCCTAGATTGTGTGAAAACTAATCCTATTATTTTAGCCAAGAAGATCCAATATATTCACGGAAATGGTATAATAACCTTAATAAATCAAAGAGATAACTATTGTGAGTCGGTTTGTTGAAGGTGAAAAAGGTGAGGCTAAAGCCTGGGATGATGAAGCATTAATAGCTCACATTAAAAAGGAAGCTAAAAAACGTGGCAATCTATAAATTATCACCTGCTACTGAACAAGACTTCATCGGCTTCTTCAGTGACAATCCAGACATAAAATAGTCCGTAATTGGAAATCAAATCAAGTTCAATTGATATTTGGTTTAAGTTTAAAAACGTTCATATTTTAATATTTCAGATATTTAGATAACATCAATTCTAAGTCTTTTAATTGCAGAGGCTTAAATAAGATATCGTTCATTCCCGAATTTAGATAATGATTTCTGTCATCCTCCATTACATTTGCTGTTAGTGCAATTATTGTAATGGAATTACCAAGTTTTTTACGGATAACTTTGGTTGCTTCTACACCGTTCATGACAGGCATCTGAATATCCATAAAAATAATATCAAACTCCTCTTTTGAAGAAAGCTCAACTGCTTCTTTGCCATTATTAGCAACAGACACATCACAATTAAATTTTTTTAGCAATTTGATGGCAATCATTTGATTTACTCGATCATCTTCAACTAATAACATGTTGCTTTTGGGAAATGCACTGCCACTTATAAATTGCCTTCTTTCTTCTTGTTGGTATTGCGCTTTACCAAAAGTTAACTTAAAAGAAAATTCAGAGCCCTGATTCAATTGACTTTTTACACTAACTTCCCCACCCATCAAATGAATCAATTTTTGACTTATGGTTAACCCCAAACCAGATCCCCCATATTGTCTAGTAGTAGAGCTATCAGCCTGGGAGAAGTACTCAAAAATAGTCTCTAACTGTTGATTTGAAATACCAATACCGGTATCAACAATTGAAACGCGAAAAGTCACATCTGTTTGTGTTTGATGTTCATTAATTAACGAAACAGAAATGTTTCCCTTCTCGGTAAATTTAATTGCATTACCGAGCAAATTGGTGATAACTTGTTGAATTCTAGTGGCGTCGCCCAAAAGCATCCAGCGATTTTCATTAGTGATAAGATCTATCACAATACCTTTTTGTTTAGCAGAGGGTGTTAATAATTGAATAACTTCTTCGGTTATTATTTTTAAATTGAATGGAGATTTTTCAAGTTCTATTTTTCCAGATTCAATTTTTGAATAATCCAATATATCATTAATGATTGATAATAAACTTTTGCCCGAATTATTCATTGTCTTTAATAATTCAGTTTGTTCATTATTCAAAGGAGTATCTTGTAATAATTGCCCAATGCCTAAAATACCGTTTAAAGGTGTGCGTATTTCATGACTCATGTTAGCAAGAAAGTTACTTTTTGCCTGGCTGGCAGATTCTGCCTGTTTCTTAGCCGTTAATAACTCCTGCTCTGCTTGTTTGCGAAGAGTGACATCTTCATATATAACTACGATTTCATAGGAAGATAGCCGAAATATATCATTTTCTCGCCATCCTGAAATTCGTCCATCTTCATAAAAGCTCAAAGGAAAATGTTCTGCTATACCGGTATGATAAACACGTCTTAATACATCTAATAGGCCAAACTTTTCCACGCCTGGGAACATTTCAGTAATTCGATTACCTAAAAGGGAATCTCTCGATATATTTTCAATCCGTTCTACAGATTTATTAACCTTTTTAAAAATGAAATCTTTACCATCATCGACTGCAGCATAAATCACTCCACCACTATTCATTCCATCAAATATATGTTCGAAACGTTCATTACTTTGTTTTTCCGCAATCTCAGCGATACGTCGATCATGAATATCACTATTCATACCGACCCATTGCGAAATTTCGTTTTGATTATTTTGAATGGGAACAGCCCGTGCCTGATTCCAGCGCCACTGGCCAGAATGATGTCTGAGCCGATACTCATTACTAACTGTAATTCCCTGGTTCAAAGCATTTTTCCAAATCTCCATTACTTCCTCACGATCATCGGGATGAATGCAATCAACATATCCGTACCCTTTCCACTGTTCAAAGCTTTGACCTGTATAAGCTCGCCAAGAAGGGGAATCGTCGTTCACGAAACCTTGCGGATCGCAACTCCATACAATTTGTGCCGAGGCATCTATTAAGGCTCGAAACTTAAGTTCTTTGCTCTTAAGCTCGTCCAATATTTTTATACGTTCAGTAATATCAGTATCTGAACCTCTATAACCAATTAAATTTTGGTTTTCATCGAGTATTGGGACAGCACTGCTAAGTAAAATTACTGGGGTGCCGTTTTTGTGCAGATTAATATTTTGAAGATTTTTAAAACTTTTTTTATTGGAAACATAATCGCTGAACAATTTGCTCACTCTATCTGCTTCATCCGAAGGCATTAATTCAAATGGTGATTTCCCTATTATTTCTTGTACTGTGTAACCCAGAAACTTCTCAACTTCGCTACTTACAAAGGTATAATGCCCTTCATTATCTACTTCCCATACCCAATCACTGGTAACATCAACTAAATCTTTAAATCGTTTTTCCTGCTTGCTGAACTGCCGTTGCTTGTTTTCCAGGTTTTTTCTATAATTTTGAAATGCAACGCTAAAAACCAAACCTGTTAAAGATGAACCCATGATAACGATTAAGACATGACGAAGTTCAATATAGCTATAGACACTTTCATATGGGGAAGCTGAATCTAACATAACTATAGCTGCCATTATCAAGAGATAGCCGAATAAAAATTTAATCGCAATTTTAATTGATGGTGTTACGGCGGTAACAAAACAAAAAAATCCTACCCAATAGATGCTTAGTTTTTGAAATACTCCGGTCGTTAAAATAATGATAAAGAAAGCCAGAAAAACGGCCATTAATACTATTGTTGCAACATGTATCGAAAGTCTTTTTGCGAGAAGAAGTATTAAGTTTATTAAGGTAATAAATATCCCGGCGAAAACCAATAGACCGCCGACAACATTATCACCGGTATAACTGAGGAAAGACTCTATACCGGCAAAGAATAAAGTTAGAAAAGAAAATGAAATAATAAATAGATATTGATGTTGCTCGTATAAAGGAAGATTTTCTGAAAGGTAGCGATTTTTATATGATTGGAAAATGCTTTTTATCATTTGTATATATCGAATCAGTTATGCTCCAAATCATAACAATTATACATTGTCAAAGCTACAATGGAATATATCATCAAATTATCCCATTAACGGGAATTCCGCTATAAAATTATTTTGGTCTAAACTTATGAAAAAAGACAGAATACAAAGTTTTTTAAAATAACTAATTTGATCCCCTGATAAATCGCATTCACCGCACTTTTACCGGCTTCATGAACCTGTTGATGTGGTTTTTCGACTTCCTTATATTCTGGCAGTTTGGCAAAACATTGTTTACCCTCTCCTTGATAATACCATTGTCCTAATCGACAGGATTGATGGGAAGCAAGCTCATTTTTATGACTTTGAGTTAATCCCATCATTGTTTTATAAACGTCAAATTTAAACACTAAATGGTCCATTTTGGCCAGTTCGATAAAACTGCGCGCGGAAGCGGAAACCGTCCCTTCCATATGCTTCGATAAGGCCAAAAGCTCTTGCATATCCTGAACCGCTTTATCACCGCTTTGCCCAAAACCTTCAGATTCTTGCGCAACTTGATTCATTTGACTTTTGGCGGTTTCCGTATCCGATTGAATAGCCTTACATAACCACTGAAAGCTCTGATATAACGGCTTCTATTAATTCGTTATAATTTTAGAATATATTTTTACATGCTTGTTCTAGTTTTGTTGTAGCATCCTGGACACTTTGAGCAACTATATTACCGGCTACCCCCTTTAAGGTATGTGCTACTCGCTCAGCTTCAGTCTCATCATCTGACTTCAACGCCTGATTGAAAACAGACTCAAAACCTTGCTGAGGATTTTTAAACTTCTACAACAGTTTAAGATACAGCTTTTTGTTTTCTTGTACTGCCCTCAGATCCGCTTCAACGTTAATTCCTGGTAAAGCAGGTATGATAGTGGCTTAGCCATCATTGTCCGTGTTTGCATAAGGCCTGGAGTGAGGTAGCAGTCATAATAAAACTACTTTATAAGTGGTGATCTTAGTGCATATCGCTGCAACAGATTTTTATCAATAAATTTTTGCTTCAATTCTTTACCATTTAGTATTTTCTTAAACGGGCCAACCTCTGCATCTTGTCTGTTATACATCGGGGGAGGGTATTTTTGAGGAAAGGAAAGATCAAATCCTAAGCCGCGCATAATCAAGTAAAGCTTCTCAATCAATAATCCTTTGGGAACATTAATATCTGTCTCGTAAGACATTAAACAAAACTGTTGCTTGGCTAAAATAAGTTTATCTAAAATATCTTGATACCATTTATCCATATTAATGGACCACTGCATAAACTCGTCAAAAGACACCTCAATCATCACCTCTTTGGTATTTTTATGAACCCACTCATTTGTATGGAGTGCTTTTTTATAAGAAATAAACGTGTCTATTCTTGATCTTCCTATAATCAAGAATGCCTTACTATAATCATTAATAATTTCATCTAACTCTTTACTTGCAAGCTGTTCCGGTAAAATCTTATAGCTGATGACTGTCTTTCCAATTCGTTCAGCAAAATAGTTTAGTTGTTCAATAAAGCGTATTCTGTTGTTCATCACATAATTGACAAAATGTCGCTCCATAACATCAGAATTATCTATTTTTAAAACCTTATTAAAATAGGTAAAAATTTCTGGAAATCTTTCCGTGCCGAAAACACCGTTATAATTAAATATCTCAAATAAATTTAAAATTTCATCAAACGCCCCAAGCGTATCGCATAAATAATTAGTTCCGGTTCGCGGAGATGCAATCAATATTAATTCTTTCTTAGGGACCATAAAAGTATTACTAAAATGAAAAGAGTTTTTAATAAAATACCAAGCATCCGTTTATTTTCGCCAAACATCATTGTTATTACAATTAATATATTCAAAAAGAATTTGAAACAACTTCACTTGATTAAAGATTATGTGAAATATATACAGATGTAAAGTTCGTATCTTACCCTGAGTATACGGACCTGGTTATATCAGAAGGCGATCATCGCCGAGTTAAATAATCGACCTGTTTAGCTTTTATCTACCTGGCATATCACCAAGCAGCATCAACGGCTTGCTAACCAAATATGATTTCCATTTAACTCTTCTTGACTTAAGTTATTGAAAATAATATTGTATTCTATACACTTTAAAAGGCTTGAATCCGCCATTATGAGCCGCCAATTGAAACTCTAATTAATGAAAAAAAACAAAAAATTTAGCGCATCCGCCCTTATTAATATTCACCGGGAAGGAATGCTCCTTATTCCGACAATGCGCAGTTTAATTAAAGCCAAATCAGCGCTTGAATCAATTGGCGGTCAAATAGAATTTATTGTTGTTGCCGACAATATCGATCTGAAAACGGAAAATGCCATTGCAAAATTTGAACAGGATATTGCCCAATTTCATTGTGTAAATTTTAACGATATTGGCCGGTCACGTGAATTTGGTATTCAATGTGCGCTCAATGACTATGTTTTTATTCACGATGGTGACGATCTTTATTCGCAAAACTGGTATGCCAGTTTTTTCCAGATGCGCAAAGAAGACAAGGTAAAAAGTGATCGGGTATACCATACGGAATACTTCCTGTCCTTTGGCGAAAATTTTTTTATGCGCAGGATGTTGCCGTCAAAGAGCAAACTTTTCGATCCGTTGTTTTTAATTACCGAATGGTATTACGCCAATAAAGCAGTAGTACATAAAGGATTGTATGAAAAATATCCAATGCCATACTACGATAAAATAAAAGGGCTTGGAAGTGAGGACTGGCTATGGAATTGCCATACCATTGCCGGCGGGATTGTTCATGACGTCATTCCCAAAACCATATGTTTTTATCGAGATAAACCGGTACAAACCAGTTTAGGAAAAACGCCCGGAGTGATACATGATAGTTCCCCGCTGTTTAATCCCTCATCGTCTGAGTGTCAATTAAAGAATACTCCACTGAGCAACAATCAAGCTTTAGCTTCACCATACACCCATTTACCGATAAAAAAATATCCGGATGAATTTTTATTAAATGAAATAAAACAGCAACAAGAATTTGAACCGGAAATATCAGGTTTTTGGGCTATGGAACCTATGGAACTGAATTATCCGCCTATTCAGTATAATATTGCCAATGCTTATCGGGAAATAATTAAATATTTCGACGATAGAAAAAAAATATTTTTGAATATACCTAAAGATGCTCTACAGGGCTCTGATTTTTTAATTCCTCAACTGACTTGCGCACTAAGAAAAAACTTCAATAATCATTATCAGGTTATCTGTCTGGTAGAAGGTAGCGATTATCGATTTTGTCCCGATACTTTTTTTAAGCTACACAAAGTGCCATTGGTTGAAATGGACTCCATAAAAACCTTTTTTTCTATAGGAGACTGGTACGAAGAGAGATTTTTTGCCCGCTTGTTTGTCCAGTTTGCTTCCAGTGTCATTATAGATCTGGGAACAAGTTTTTTTGCCAAGACTTTCACTGTATTTAACCGGGCGATACTAAGTAAAGTGGAAAAAATAATTATCGGCTTGTTGGACTTTGAGTTTGATATTGCCTCATTGTCAAAAAATAACCTTTCCACCGTTATTTCCTCTCATCGCTCACACCTTAACGAAGGACCGGTTGCCTTTTGTGTTTCAAAGCTTACCAAACAATACTTGCTTAATAGCGGGGCAAAAGTGTATCGATTAAATGCCCGACAAAGACACGCTCTCGGGGCACTTCGGTTGCGCCGTTATGCAGATCAAAAAAAGCTAAACCGATATGAAAAAAAACTAAAGTTTGGTGAAACAATCCTCAAACTTATGGACGCTGAAAACCTAACTCAACATATCGCTGATAATAGCGAATTTGAGGAAAAAAATGAAACGGCTTATAGCAATCCTTTAATATATGGGACATCAACAAAGGAGATAATTACAAGGACCACTTCGGCATGGATTTCGCCAAAAGCATCGTTAACGGCGCAACATCTGTTTGTGGATAATTTGGCTTTAAATATTCTTATGCCACAGATCATTTTTTGGCATACATCCGACAACAAGTCCCATTGTTGGTGGATAGCCAACGATGACCTTATTGGTTCATTAGGTCAACTGGCTGACTACCTGTTAACCACCACGCAAACAATTCCATTTGTCTTGTATACTCGTACCCCAATTTCGGCTGAATTACCTATTTTTCTGGATAATTTTCGCCACTTGACCTCAGAAGATCTGATCAATGTGATAGAGTATCTGAGTTCCTTTCCACCGGAACAAATAGGTATCTGTGGTATGACTGTATGCTTTGGGGAAAACCTATAAGGGGGGTATTTTATGCGTAGTAAGTTTCTAAGATATATACAAGCCAATCCCGATCTTGCCCATTGGTTTGCCAACGGAGCACCGGAATCATCGTTTATTAAACATTATAAAAAATATCAAAAAAGTGAAAATAGAGAGCCGGGAAAGTCAACAAAAGAAAATATATACTGGTCCAATTCCCTATTTTTTAAAAACCATCAAAAGACATTATACGAGACCTGGAAAGCGGGATTACTATTTTCCGGACAACAGTTTGTTCAAGAAACGCATACGGAAGATAAATCCAAAGGCTGGGTGACCCAAACCCCGGAAATACAAAATGCCCAATTTAATCCGGAGATATCGCGTCAAATTATAGAGTGTGAATTTTTAAGACCCGCTCATAGCCCATTGCCTAATCTATTTAATAATAGCTTTTCCTGGGTTGGTTACGGCAGTAGCATTGCCGCTTCAAGCCGAAAAGTTTTTAAAGCTCTGGCAAAAGAAGATCATTATGACGTAGTTGTTATTGCACCCTGGCTTGAAACAGGAGGTGCCGAACTGGTGGCCATGCATCATTTTAATGCTGCAAATAAATTAGGTCTAAACGCTTGTTTGGTTACCACCGAATCACCAATTGTGACAGAACGTTTTAAGTCATTAGAAGTAATCAATCTCTGCCATCTCTTTGAGGACGTCGGACAGGATTTTCTTAAAGCGGCTCAGAAAATTAAAAACTATGTTTTAAAAGAATTATTGTGTTATTTAAAACCTAAAATAGTGCATGTGGTACATTCGTATACTGCTTATGAGCTGCTAAAAGCATCTGTACAAGATAAAAAGCTGGACCGGTTTGATTTTTTTATTTCAGCTTTTAATTCATACTTTGAAAACACAGGGGAAATAACCGGATATTTTCGTGATATTCCCTATCTTGACCGCCCCAATATCCATTATTTATTTGATAATTCCTATTTTTATAAGAAATTAAAAGAACTTTATAAGCTGGATTCCAATAGAACGACCACGGTTTTTTACCCCTGCTTAGATAAAATTCAAAGGAGAAGTCCGTCACGAACACTTACTCACCATATTTTATGGGCTTCCAGGCTTGATGCTGAAAAAAATCCGTTAATCGTTATGGATATAGCAAAACAGAACCCGGATTATATGTTTCACCTATACGGGCGTAAAGTTTTGAATAATCTCGAAATCGATTGGGACAACATCCCAGAAAATGTCGAATATTGCGGTGAGTTTTACTCTTTGGATGATATACCTTTAAAACAATATGATTTTTTCCTCTATACCTCTAAATTTGACGGAATGCCCAATATATTGCTTGAAGTTTCCGCCAGGGGACTACCGATTATCAGTTCCGATATCGGTGGTGTACGGGACTTTTTGGATGAACATAATGCCTATCTTCATCATAATGCCGAAGATGCAAAGGGGTTTAGCCGACTTATCCGCAATGCCTACAAAAATATTCCTAATGGCCATCAAAAAGCGTTAAATGCACAAAAGAAAATTAAAGCCGAAAGATCCGTTAAGGCGTTTGTACGGGATATTAAGCAATTACAGGCATATGGAGAATTAATTTAAGTTTCTCACAAGAAAACTCGAGAGTCTTTTTTTGAAAATTTAACGGCCTGGGAACACATTTTACTAATTAGAGTTTAAACTATGCACGATAAATTGAGTCCAGATTTCTCTAAAAGTGCCGATATCCGCTCCCCACTTTTAAGCCCATTTATTATTATCGCTACCGGCGATAATACGACCGAAATAAATAAATATGTACCATCAATTATCCCCAAACTGATAGTTGAACAAAAACAAGGTGGCTCCTGGTATACTAAAAGCACACAGCTGGATATACCTTTTAAATACTCGATAATAGACGCTCCTTTGGATACCTGCCTGGCAATGATAGCGGCAGACTCAACCTCCCTCAAATTGCTCATGCAATTGCACGGTGAATGGAAAAAGGCCGAGCGACAATCGTTGCCGCCGATAGTATCACTTGATGCACAACAACACAGTATGCATGAAATTTATCAGCGAATGTTAGGTTTATTGTCCTGTGCCTTTCAACGCCAGGCTGATTTGCATAATGAACTGTCGGAATTACGGATGCAGTATATGGACCTTCAGAACAGTTATAGTCTTTTAGAGGAATGGATAGACAGTAACCCTCCCCAGTTACAGCTGGCCTTTTCTTATTTGCCAACCAAACACACATGTATTTTGCCATCCAGCTCACCCCAAAGTAAACCGAAAGAATTAAAACAATCACTACCAATACCAAGTACTGGCTTGGTACGTATAGATCTATTTCCTGACACAATAGTTGATATGGAAGGAGAGCTTATCTGTAAGCTTTTCGCCCTAAGCAGTGACGAATGTGTTGGGAACTGGCAGATTCCACTTGCAAAAATTAAAAATCAAAAACTCCAACTGCTTTTAAATCAGGGAATCACTGGAATTCCGGAAAGTCTTGAATTACGTATTATATTCAAATCTTACCTACAATCAGATTTTTATTTGAGGCTGGGAGCAAAACATCCGTCTGCATATTCTGATATTAATGGACAGTTTAGTTCTCCTTTAGCACTACAGCTATGGACCACAATTCCGGGACTCGCTCCGCTTTGTGATACTGAAGATTGGTTAGAGACAAATGAAAAAGAATCTCGTAGAACGTCAAAACATGTGATGCTTTCTCTGGGGGCTTTGAAATCTGCACAAGAAATTATGGAGACTGATGATCAATCCAATATGCTTACCTTTATTCCGGAAACTGATGAGTTACAGGTTCATCCTCGAACTGACGGTTTGTCGATTGCTTATTTACCGGGTTCTATCCCTGTCGGGATACGTCGGATTAGCGCGATGATTTCTTTAGCCCATAATGACTCAAATACCGTAGAATTCAATTTGATTTTGTCCTCGGAAAGATTTAACTATTCTGACATCTTTTCTATAGTTGAACTTAAGAAAAAAAATATCATCACTTCAGGCTGGACGAAACTATCAACAGTGGCTTCACCATCTAAAATTAAAGCTGAATTAGCTCAAGTTTCAGTCACTCAATTAAACCTATATCTGATCACTAGAGTTGCGGATGAATCCTCTAATGCCTATGCTTGGGCCCGTTTCAGTAAAATAGCATGTGAATTTTAATGAGATTGAAAAATACCCTGCCCTTGGTGGCCGTTATCATTCCGATTTATAAGCAACCCCGATTGCTCAGTGATGCGGTTAATTCGGTACTAAATCAACGTACCCGGTTTCCTGTTAAATTAATCCTTATCAATGATGGATGTCCTTATCAGGAAACACATGAGATTGGTAGAGCTTATGCTTACACATATACTGAGAAAATAGACTACTTGTATCAGGCTAACGGAGGACTAAGTTCGGCACGTAACTATGGAATTGAGTATGTTTTGGCCAAATATCCTGAAACTTCAGCAGTTTTTTTTCTGGATGCTGATAATGTATTAATACCATCCGCACTGCAAAACTCTTTCGATTATTTACACTCGACACCGGGGGTAGACTGGGTCTATCCCGATATTGAGACCTTTGGAATTCAACATAGTTATGCATATGCAGGAAATTATTCCTTACTTTTACATGCACACTGCAATATATGTGAAGCTGGCAGCCTGATTAGTACGGTTTTATTCAAAGAGGGACTTCGATTTGACGAAAATATGCGTGATGGTTATGAAGACTGGGACTTTTGGCTATCTGCAGCTCGCAAAGGATTTCGAGGAGCAGCAATGGCTGATTTTGGATTTCGCTATCGCTATCGACCTGAAAGTATGTTGGCAGCTTCAAACCGAACTCAACAAAAAATACTTGCATACATACACCAAAAACATAACTGGCTTTTTAACCCAAAAAAATTAATTAGCTTGGAACATCAAGACCATCCACGTTACTGTTTTTATGATATGAATACCAAGGAAATCGTATTCGCAACCGATCTTCAAAAACAAAGTCGAATGACATCCTCCAAATGCTTCGTATCATGGTATTGGCATGTAAGAACTGAGCCGTTTAGTGAACACATACCACCTTTTATGGTATTTTGTGATTTTAAGTGGTTAAAAAGCTTAAGTAGGCAAGGACTTTTATATGCTACTTTATGGCATATGGAAGAAGGACTTAACAATGCGGAGGTAAGTCTTATAGTCGATAAGGCTATCAATCGCCCAGATAGTTTTGTACAGGGTATAAAAAAAATAAGTCCGCCATATCAAAAAAGCTATCTAAAAACACCTTTGTTGATGCTCAGAAACACAACTTTTTACCAAGCTGTTAGTAGTGATAATCACTGGATTGATGATTTGCTCAATGAACAACGTAAAGTTAAGCTTTATGTATTGGAGCTTAAGCGGTCAGAAGGTGTTGAGAGTCATGCTAATGCATTTTCGGGACTGAAAAAGCTTTTTGGTAAGATAAAACATTCAAAATATAATAAAACCGCACTTATACCATGGAATTGGAAAGAAAGCACTTTACCCCAGCGCTCCCAATTGCCCGAAAAAAATCGTCTGTTAATAAGCGGGGATACGGAAGTACCTAATGCAAATATATATCCCCTTGTTAAAAATGATCAAAGACATATTGGTTTTATTTTGCCTTTTGCCGGATTTGGGGGAGCGGAACGAGCAGTTTATGCGTTAGCTACTCGGTTAAAAAAGAGACACTGGGTTCCTCATTTATTTGTTACCCATCATAGTCAAATAGAACTGCCTATAGAATATACAGATACCTTTACCACGATTGACTTTTTAAGTGATTCTGAGGTTAACTTCGAGGGACATTATGATAGATATTGGGGGACTAAACTTACACAATGGACACAGAAACGGCAACACAAAAGGGTAATTTCCCGCTTGTGCTGGTTGGACGTAGTAATCAACTGTCAGAGCGCCGATTTAAATAATATTATGGGCTCTCTCCAAGAGTTGGGAGTAAAGACCATATCATATGTCCATGTCGTTGACCATACGCTTTCCGGAAGGAGTGTAGGCCATCCGTTTCAGGCTTTAGCATATGAGTATGCCTACCAGCTTATATTAACTTGCTCGAAACAAATGAAAATTTGGTTTCAAAGCGTAGGGATTCCCCGAGCAAAGTTATTACAGCTACCCAATGCTCCTGGTTATGACATCGATTCAAAGGTAATTAGTCAAGTTCTTACAATTAGAAAAAATAGGCTAAAGACTTTGTCTGTAAACTCTTTTACGTTACGAATCCTTTTTTTGGGGCGCTTCGATCGCCAAAAAGGTATGGATAGATTAATTCGTCTTATTGAAGCTTGCAGTGCTGAACGATTACCTGTTGATTGGAGAGTTATTGGTAAATCAGTTTTAAATGATTCAGATATTAATTTAGCTCCAATAGAGCAATATATTGAATCTCCAATCACCAATGCAGAAGGACTCACTTCAATATATTCATGGGCTGATATTTTATTTCTACCATCTCGTTGGGAAGGTGTTCCTTTAAGCATACTAGAATCAATGCGTTTAGGTTGTGTACCCATAGCCACTAATGTTGGTGCCGTCCATGAAATTGTTAGTCATGATAAAAATGGTATTTTGTTAGACAATACGGAACAAGGCTTTGTTCATCATACCAAAAAGTTATTGTTAAATTTATTAAATAATCCTGATAGATTAATTAAGTTAAGTTCTGCTGCTGCACAAAATACATCGAATTGGAATGAAACGACTGACAAAATTGAAGATAGGTTAAAACTATTATTTAAATTAGCTTAGGCCCTCATAAAAAAAGCTATGTGCTTTATTTTTAATCCTCATACTCCTGACAAAAGAATATTTTTTGTAACATTGTTGTTGAATTGTTCATAATATCCACCTCAGGTTTGAGATAAGATAATTTAATTATCGCAAAATGTGTAGATATATAATGATATATGTTGATTTGTGTTATATTTTAACTGTGAATTCAATATGAGGATTTAATCTATGCCACGCACAACTAGCATCACTTTGGGTGAACATCAACAGCAATTTATTGAAGCACTTGTCAAAAGTGGCCGCTATACTTCAACGAGTGAAATTGTTAGAGACGCTTTGCGTAAGCTGGAAGAATCTCAAGGACCTGAATGGCTCTTAAGTCAGTTAATTGAAGGTGAAAAAGGTGAGGCTAAAGCCTGGGATGATGAAGCATTAATAGCTCACATTAAAAAGGAAGCTAAAAAACGTGGCAATCTATAAATTATCAACTACTACTGAACAAGACTTAATCGACATTTATAATGTTTGATTTATCAAAGTTTTAATTTAAGTAAAAAATCAACTATTGATTACCCGCTAATGTGGCTCTGTTATCTTTAACTGTTGCTACAACTTAGAATGATATTCTTCGATTATATTGTGCCGTTTACTTTTAGGTACATAAAGAATAACTGCCACATCAATCAAGTTTTGAATTAGACGAATGGCATTCACACTATCATTCACCAAAGAAAGAGCCATTTCACGGCTTATTTTTTCGTTTACCAATAACTGATCAATTCGGCCATTGCGCAATACGTCAAGAAGTTGGACTTTAGTACGCTGTTTCAACAGAATTTCAAATGAATTTTCGGAACGACCAGTATCTGCAAGCTGATGAATCATGCGTGTGATTTTCAAAATACGATGTTGTAATAAATTGTATTCGTGAAGTACAACAGAATTATCTGATTTCATAAAGTAATTAATATTTTCCCTTATGGGATTAATTTTTTTAACAACCTTAATTAATCGTCTATTCGCAACAAGAATTTTTCGAATCGTTTCGACTTCTTTTTCATCCAGTTCATGATAGCTTTGCAGTGTTGTTGCATACTCTAGTATATGGCTATATATAGGCTTAACCTGTGTTCTGTAAATTTTATTAATGTCAATATCAATAAAATTGGACTCATCAATAACCTGCCCTATTTTTTTATCTGACTCAAGCGCACTACGATGCACATTCATACCATGGACGATCATTTTATACGCTGTGTTTTCCAATAGCCGTAAAGATTCATCATACAAAGCTTTTATCCCAGTCTGAGAATATTCCATGGATTCTGTAGTGAGATATTTTGTGTTGGAAAATTCAATCTCCGGTTCTTTTTCTTCAGGAATAATTTTCTCTACAAGACGGACAATCCATGGCAAAAAACCAATTAATAGGAATGCATTGATAATATTAAACAGACTATGGAACAAAGAAAGTGCCACTGGAATTGCAAGCGCAGAATACAATGGAGAAGCGCCTTCTATTTGCGTGACGATATCAGCGATAATTTGAATAAATGGATAAAAAACAAGCAGCATCCATAACACGCCTAAAATATTGAAAATAAAATGTGCCCGAGCTGCTCGCTTGGCCTGAAAATTGGTAACTAATGCGGCAAGATTAGCGGTAATGGTCGTACCAATATTTTCCCCCATCACGATAGCAGCTGCTATATCAAATGGAATCCAGCCTTCATAGGCCATTACAAGTGTCAAGGCCATAGTGGCACTGGAAGATTGTATAATCAGGGTCAGTATGGTGCCAAATAGCATAAACAAAAAAATAGAATAATAGCCATGATTGGTATACTCTTTTAAAAACGCTAAAGCTTCCTGGTTATTAAGAAAATCTGGTACTGAGCTTTTAAGAAATTCAAGACCAATAAACAAGATAGCAAAACCAATAATAAAATATCCCAGGTGTTGACGTTTAGGAATTTTTGAGAGGCTAAAAAGGAAACCCAAACCTGCAAGCGGAATGGCAATTGCGGTTATATTGACTTTAAATCCAAGAATAGTGATTAACCAGGCAGTAATTGTAGTTCCAATATTAGCGCCCATTATGACACCAACTGCTTCAGTCAATGTTAATAAATTAGCATTAACAAAACTCACAACCATCATGGTGGTTGCTGAAGAAGATTGAATCGTTGCAGTGATAAAAAAACCGGTGATAAGAGCAAAAAAACGATTGGACGTTGTTGCAGCAAGAATAGAACGCATTCTATAACCGGCCAATTTGACAAGAGCATGACTCATAGATTTCATGCCATAAAGAAAAAGCCCTAAAGAGCCTAATAATGTCAATATATCGCTAAGACCATAGTTCATAAGATTTCCCGATCAATCAAAATTTTTAGCAATATTTGCGTACACTTTGAAATTTTAGCCTTTTTAAATCCAGTGAAAACTCATACTAAAGAGGTGGTTACAAAATTAATAATTTGCCTATATTTCCGTAAACTATTGTTGTACTTGAAGTATAAATAATAGTATGAAGGAGATCATAATTATTCCACCAGAATTTAGCAATTTTTACCTAAACTAAAGTATTTAATTGATAAAAAAGTAACCTTGTATGATTTGTTTGTAAATTGCAAGTAAGAAATTGTTCAAATTAGAGTAGACTGGCCCAAGAAAAATAGACCAATATCTGAACGACAGCAAAGTCAATACCTGCCGGCGGCACTAAGAAATTGGAATGACCGCTAAAGGGAAAATTACACGATTGATAACGAGCTAGAAAATGTGTGCTTTTTACTTATAACGTTTTATCCAGCAGTTTTTATCAATCAATATTACAGACATTATCTACCAAGACAGTTAATTGCAACATTAATAGCTGAAGTGATGCTATGTATCTTTTGGGGAATTAACGATAGTCATGTATCGATTATTAAAGGCTATTGAATTCAACTAATTTTGGAATTTTGGAATTTTGGAATTTTGGAATTTTGGAATTTTGTATGCCTCAAGCTCAAGCCGTAAAAGTGATACAGGTTGATGATGATAAAGATTTTATTAGTTTAACCAATTTGATGTTGCAGTCATTGGGGGAGTTTGAAATAAAACGGGCCAGTAGTTTAAAAGAAGCGTTAAACCTATTTGATTGTTTTCAGCTGGATATCGTGCTGATTGATACTTCATTCAGGGGTTGGAAGGTGTTCATGCACTTCATCTGATTCGGAGTCTTTGGAGGTGACAAATATTACCGGGGTATCAGCCGTTTCTTCTTGCTGTTTCAATTGGCGGTATACGTCAAAGCCGTTCATGTCCGGCATGACGATATCCAACAAAATCAATAAATCATTGCAATAAGACTCTTGGAGCGTAGTTTTCCGGAAACTTATCACAATTAATCTTGCAGATTTTTTAATAAATTTTGAAAAGTGGTATCTTCTCTTAATAATTGTCGTCCTGCATTTTTGAGTGCTGTGATTTGATCTTTGGGTAAACTCAAGGACGTTGGTAGCATATTAAAATAATTGCGCATTTTTTTTTCTTTAAATTCATTAAAATTAATATGAATCAAATACGTTTGGATATGTTGACTATCTTTTGATAGATTTTGAGTCCATTGTCGCAAGGCGTTTTCCAATAGATTTAAGGTTTCAACTGTATAGCGTTCCATTTGGGCTGAAGTTACCGCATCAATCTGGTCGGCCAAGGATGGTTCCTGGCTGGATTGGTTGATTAATCGTTCCGGTGAAACGGCCGAGTTGACGACAATCATCACCAAGTACTTTGGCATTTTTATTTCAGTTGCTTTTATGTATTTTTGCATCCCTCCGACAATATTAACTGCATCATAGGAAGCCCGTAAGCCTAAATTATCGGCTATTCCGCCATCGAGCAGATGGACATAGCTTACTTTATCTTTATCCAGATAGTTTGCTATGGATTTGGCATGGAGATGAGAGCGACTTCCTTTGGAGGATTTTAGTGAATGCTGTAAAAATGGAGCGGGTTGATGGTTACATTGATCGTAGTTTTTCAACACGATAGGGGAGAACGCTATGGGAACTGCAGATGATGCAGCAACTGCCCTTGCTATTTTAAATTTGGAGATATCGGAGCAGAGAAAATTAAAGTAATTTTGGTTAAATACGAATGGTTGTCCACTATTTAAATCGGTAGCATTAATGCGAATGGCAGGGCCAGTGTTTCTAAAATCAGAAAATGTAGCTCCCTTAAAAATATATCGGTCATAATAGTTGATTGCCATCTCTGTGCGATCAAAACCGGAAGTGGTAAAACGAAACCAATTGATGGGATTAAATAGGCTGTTAATTAAGGTACCTTGGATATCTTTTTCCAGAAAATCTTTTTCATAATTTTGAAATATCTCATTCCCGAAAAGACCATAATATGCCGCGGTAAAACTGCCTCCGGAAACGGAACTTATGGTATCCACTTCGGCGAGTAACGTTTTTTTATTACCGTTTATATTAATTTGGGTATCTCGTAACTCTTCCAGGACACCATAAGAAAAAGCTGCTGCTCGGGTCCCTCCACCAGAAAAAGATAAAAATAGCCGAATGTCTCCCGGTTTTTGGTGTTTAAGTACCTGTAAGGGATCTTTGTGAGGTGCGGTTTGGCTTAAGCTTTGGTTCTTTACTCGTGAATACTGGGCGCAACCATTGAGTATGGATACTGAGCTGAATAGAATAAATAATAGAAATATGTTGTTTGACATAAAGATATCTTAACATAATGGATATTGAATGTTAAAAACAGAACTTTTAAAACAGTGAAATACAATATAAAACAATAACGTAAAAAGAGTTGTTTAAGAATGCTTCTGAATTGTGAGGCTAGTCACATAACTATATATATTAGTAAATTATAATATGCTCAACTTGAATGAAAAATGATTTAAGTTTTTATCAATAACCTAATTGGAGAAAGAAAATGTTAGCTATAGTTCCTATAATTGTATTGGCCGGTGGCCTTTCGGTTGGTGCTTTTGATGATACCATGATTGAAGATACTGCCAGTGTAACAGGATCCACCACTATTGTTTTATCTGCTGCTGAAATCCAAGATAATAACGATCGTGATCTTTATTTTGATTAATCATCAAGTGTAATCTTTTAACTTTGTCCTCCCCCTTCATGAACTGAAACTACGGGGAGGAGTTAAAAATCTCTTCTTAAGTTTTTCTTTTCTTTTTATTAAACCTTCAAATTTATCACCTCTAAAAATAAGTATGTTTTTCAATGTATTATGCATTTATGGAAAACTTTTTAAGATATCCTATACTTATAGTAAGATAAAGGAATATCGAATTTCTCTGGGGGTATTTCATTAACCAAGACGGAGGATGACGATGCTCGATTCATTATTTCTATTTTATATTGGCTTTTTTACATTACTTCCTGCAATTTTCTTTTTTGCTTTATTCTTAATGTTGCTATTTAGCGGATTATACTTTGGGCTTTCTCAAATAGTAACGTATCGCCAGGTAGCGATTGCATTGGCAAATGTTGAAACAGCAATAAAAAAACACGTGTCAAACTTTCATTTTCCTGATAGTTGGCACTTGCCTCATTAGAAATTAGCAGCGTAAAAAGAATCTGAAACGCAGATTTCAGAGGGGGTCTCGTACAATTTATTGTGGATAATTAGGATAGATAACTTAGCGAGAAGTGTGCTCCGGCGATTTTCGTGATATCCAGAACATCCAAGTATATCCTATAATACCTGCTAATAAAGAACCTGATAAAATGGCGGTCTTGGCGTTAATCAGCGTTGTTTGCATCTCTTCGAAACCAATCCCAGCAATAAAAATAGACATGGTAAACCCCATACCGCCGAGGAGCCCGATGCCTATAACATGCTGCATTGTCACGTAATTTGGTAACGTGCCGAGTCCAAAGCGTAATGCTATCCAGGTAAACAGGCTTATCCCAACACTTTTGCCTAAAATTAAGCCTAAAAAGATACCCCAAAATTCGTTGCTGTTAAAAGTTTGCGGTAAAGCATCAATATTTACAGGAATTCCCGCATTGGATAAGGCAAATAAGGGCAGTACAAATAAGGCAATCGGGCGTCGAACAGTTTTTTCCCAGCGTTGAAGGGGAGTGGTGGAGGTTTCGGCAACTCGTTCGATATCATTAATCACCTCATGCTCTTCCTGTTTCGCCAGGATATGATTATTGTTGTTAAACTTTTTTTCCAGTCGTTCAAATTTAAGTAGCAAATGTAACATTTTTTTTAAAAACCAACTGGGCTCGTGCTTGGGTTTTGCTGGGACGGTGACTGCCGCCAGTATTCCGGCAATGGTGGAATGGACTCCGGAAGCATGAATTGCAAACCATAAAAATATGCCACCTATTAAATATGGCAGTGGAGTTCTGACGCCTAGGCGGTTCATGCCCATCATAACGGTGAAAATTAGAGCGGCTTGCAAGATATAGTGTAGGCTGAGATCTTCCACGTAGAAAAAGGCGATTACCAGCACTGCACCGAGATCGTCAAAAATTGCCAATGCGGTTAAGAAAGTGGTAACGGCAATGGGAATTCGTCTACCCAATAAGGCCAATACGCCGACAGCAAAGGCCGTATCGGTAGCCATAGGTATTCCCCAACCGCGAATGCTTTCTTCACCAGCATTGAAAGCAAAATAAATTAGTGCCGGGAAAACCATTCCGCCTAAAGCCGCAAACAGTATGGTTATGTTGGTCTTAAGTGACGATAGTTCTCCGGCCAATAATTCTCGTTTGATTTCCAGACCTATAACATAAAAAAACAGCGTCATTAGGCCATCGTTTACCCAGGTCTGATTGCTCATTTCAAATACCCAACTACCAATATAAAAGCCGGAAATCATATTATTAAATTGGGTATAGAAAGGATACCAATGGGAATTGGCCAGATAAATGGCAAAGAATGTTGCAAAAACCAGCAAGGCATTACTGGTTTTTTGATCGCGTATAAACTCCCTAAAAGGCCAGGTAATTGATTCGAAGCCTTTTTCTAAAGGAGTGGTCAATGTGTCATTATTTTGCTGCATTATCGAGAGAAAATATTGACTGTCATGCAAATAAGAATACTACGATGATAATTTTATGCAATATTCATTAAGCGATAAGGCCAACTAAATAACTCATCAACATGGTATAATAGTCGGCCTTTGAATTACTTTATTGTTTATATATGCTGACTGAATATAGTGGATGGTTGGAATGGTGGACCAGTGCAGGAACCAGCTATCTGTTAATTTTTAGTGCCGAAATTGGCGACAAAAGCCAATTGATCTGTATGACTTTGGCATCCAGGTTTCGTGCCATACCGGTGGTCTTGGGAGCTATTGCGGCATTTTTCTTTCTAAATATACTGGCGGTTTTATTCGGTTCAGCTATTGCGCACTTAGTTCCTGAATTTTATATTGTTTTATTTGTTGCGCTTTTGTTTGTCGGCTTTGGAATATACTCGTGGCTGCAAGAAGAACAAGAGGAAGAAAAAGCCGATATAAACAAAACCGGTCATGGCATATTTGTGACCGCTTTTTTATTAATTGCGGTTGCTGAGTTTGGCGATAAGACTCAATTAGCGGTGGCTGCTTTGAGTAGTTCAAGTATCCCGTCAGCAGTATTAGTTGCTGCTACATTAGCATTGGCAACAACTTCTGTCCTCGGAGTATGGGTTGGGCGCACCGTATTACAAAAAATTCCCATCCATTTTTTACACCGATTCAGTGCAGTGTTATTTATATTGATTGGTATTTGGGCTGCTTACCAAGCTTATCTGCTAATGGCAGTTTAACGGATTTACTGGCTTGGTAAATGATTATTGGTTATTCTTTACACATTTCGTTGGGTGAAAATCCCGACACTATAATTATAAAGTGTGGCCACAAGGTTACAGTAGAAATGTGGAGTAATTGAATATATGCCTTTAAAAGTCAGCAATTTTATGACCTCGAAAATTTTTTCTGCCCGTCCAGATGATGGAATTCGTCAAACTTTCTTTCGGATGCGAGAGAATGAAATTCGGCACATGCCGGTTTTAGACACGGATCGTAAATTAGTGGGGATAATAAGCGATCGTGACCTACGTCGTCCGGAATGGGTAGACGAAGCACCGGACTTGTCACATATCTATAATCTGGATGATGATATGCAAGTCAAAGATTTGATGACTTCAAATGTCATGGTGGCACATACTTATGATACGATTCATAAGGCTACAAAAATTATGCTTGAACATCGTTATGGAGCATTACCGGTAGTGAATAAAGAGGAGGATGTCGTCGGTATTTTATCGGCCGTCGATATGTTAAAAGCGCTTGATTTATTACTGGATGAAGAGAGAAAGAATAAGAATAAGAAAAAGAAATAGTATTGATGGATAGCCCGGCGAGGGGCGCCCGGACGGGCTGCAGATCTTAATCCGGGCTAATAGCATTATCCCGCCGGTGGGGGGGGAGGCGGCGGAGGTGCACTACCGGGAGGTGTTGCAGGGATTTCATTTGGAGCCTTCTTAATACCTTTTTTGACCCAAAACATAACTCCGACAGCTGCCGCAATTAAGCCCAATCCTATCAGTGGTCGATAGAAGATCCAGGCGATGGCAATCGTCAATAAGGAGAAAATGGCCGCAATTAAAAAAGCAACAATACCTATACCAAATTCGGCGATATTTCCCAAAATAGGGAGCACATCGGCAGTCACAGAAATTATGCTAAAGATCATTCGTAAACCAAAAAACATCACAAATAACCCTACCACACGCAAGATCCAAGTTAACATGGTATTTTCCGCTTGGGCTTGTTGAATCATTTCTTGGGCTGAAATAACCCCGATTTTTAAAATTTCGATGCTACCACCGGCTTTAGCCTGATAGGCTTGCAAGGCGTTTTTTACTTGTTTGGCAATGATACTGATATTTCCTGTTGGTACATCAGAATAAGTGACACGCATATCTCCAATTTTTGGTTGATTGGGGTTGATGCCCAAGTAGAAACCATAGGCGATTGGATGAGCAGGTTTACCCTCTGCTGATTGTGGTATATTTTTAATTTGTAAAGGGGCGGAATTGCTAATTTGATGAATTAGTGAGCGGGAAAGATTAAATTCCCCCAGTTTTACCTGATTGGCCACCCATTGCTTGCTGCGATAAGGCATTTGGTGAGGATTATCATGTCCTTGCGGCTGGGCAAAGTTCGATGAAGAAACCAATTGCTGAGACCAGCCCATACGATAATTATACGTAGTCGTGGTTGTGGTTCCGCCACCCACTTCTTTTTTCGTTTCACTTTGGCTGCTTTCTAACCACTGATACATCTCGACTTGCCGCATTAACTTGATGGCATTGCTGGAAATATTAAAATCGGGATCTGCCAATATCTCTGAAGTTTCACTACTACCGCTTAGATGGATTAAACGTCCTTCGTTTTCTGGGGAAACTTGGTTTGAGGTTAATGATACAACCTGTTTTCCTCCTTCCTGAAGCGTTTTATAAGTTTCTACCGAACGCCCTTCATTCCAGAACAGTAATGGGAATGCGCCTAAAAACAAGATAAAGCCGAATAGTATTCCCTTTAAAGAATTTCCCAATCGGCTAAACCAGGATTGATGTGTAGTAGTGGTAAATTGATCAGACATAATTGTTCTTCTTTTTAGCGGGTGATTATTTTTCAGTATAAATCACTAATTGCAGTTTTTGTATGGTTCCGTAATTTAGTTTGCATGCTATAAAAATTTAAAGAGCAATTTTGGCCGAAAATGAAAGATCATTACCGTCGTGCTTTCCCGGTTTAATTTTTCAATGCGCAGTGGTATGGTATAGGGCCGATTTACTGTTTTTATATTGACTATGGCAAACCCGTTACTAAACATCGATGACCTTCCTTTGTTTCAACAAATTACAGCTGAACATATTTCTCCGGCTATCGACACGGTTTTAGCCGACAATAAACAACAGCTTAAAAAATTAATTGTTCTACCAAGTAGCGACATTAATTGGGAAAGCTTTTTTAAGCCTTTGGAAGATATGGCAGATCGTTTACAACGTGTCTGGTCACCAATTAGCCATTTACATGGGGTGAAAGACAGTGAAACGTTACGTATCGAATATACTGCAAACCTGGAAAAAATCACCCTCTATCAGACCGAACTGGATCAGAATGACCACCTATATTCGAAGGTAAAGGAATTTTATGAGACGGAACAATTCTCTTTACTAAAACCGGCCCAACAAAAAGTTATCAAAAATATGTTGCGTGATTTTCGTTTGGCCGGGATAGCATTGAATGAACAGGACAAGGAACGCTTTAAATCGATTAAGCAGCAATTATCCAAACTCAAATCCACATTTGAACAGAATCTATTGGATGCCACTCAGAATTGGATTTATCACTGTTCTGACCAAACAGAATTGAGCGGTTTACCAGCAACAGCATTGGCAATGGCTGCCGACCAAGCTCGACGTAAAAAGCTGGAAGGTTGGGTAGTCACTTTGGACTTTCCCAGTTTTTATGCCGTAATGACATTCGCTGATAATTCGGAGTTACGTCGTCAAGTATACACTGCCTATGTAACTCGTGCTTCTGAGCAAGGGCCTGATGCAGGTAAGTGGGATAATGGCGATACCATGGCGGAAATCTTGAGGCTGCGTCAAGAATTGGTGGCGTTATTGGGATTTGATAGTTATGCCGACTATTCACTACAAACCAAAATGGCGGAATCAAGCGATAAGGTTATTGAGTTTTTACAGCAATTAGTCACCTATAGTAAACCGACGGGGGAACAGGAAATCGCTGAGTTACAGGTTTTTGCAGCCGAAAACTACCAGCAAGATAATCTGGACGTTTGGGATTATTCCTATTATTCGGAAAAAATGCGTCAACAACTATTTGATATTTCCCAACAAGAAGTTAAAGAATACTTTCCGGTCGAACAAGTTTTACGCGGATTATTTGAAATTGTAAAACGATTGTATAGTTTATCGATCCGTCAAGTTCAAGGCGTGGAAACCTGGCATCCGGATGTTCGTTTTTATGAAATTAGTGATAGTCATGGCACAATCCGTGGACAATTTTATTTGGACCTCTACGCTCGTGAAAATAAACGTGGTGGTGCCTGGATGGATGAGTGTGTTATCCGTCGCAACCATAAGGGCGTCGTGCAAATCCCGGTGGCCTATTTAACCTGTAACCTGACGCCACCGGTTGGCGACATTCCGGCACTCTTTAGTCATGATGAAGTGATTACCGTTTTCCATGAATTCGGCCATGGTTTACATCATATGCTAACATTGGTTGATTATGCTGGGGTTTCCGGTATTAATGGAGTTTCCTGGGATGCGGTAGAATTGCCCAGTCAGTTTTTTGAAAACTGGTGTTGGGAAGTGGAACCTTTGAATCTATTGAGTTGTCATTATCAAACCGGACAAAGCATGCCGGAGGTGTTGATCGAAAAATTACGCTCAGCACGTAATTTCCAATCTGCTATGGGGATGTTAAGACAGCTGGAATTTGCCCTATTTGATTTCCACTTACATAGCAATAGTCAGCAATTTAGTAAAGAATTTATCCAGCAGACGTTGGAGCAGATTAGAGAACAAGTCGCAGTCGTTATTGCTCCGGAATTTAACCGCTTTCAAAACGGCTTTGCGCATATTTTTGCGGGAGGTTATGCAGCAGGTTATTATAGTTATAAATGGGCTGAAGTATTATCTGCCGACGCCTTTGACAAATTTTTAGACGAGGGTATATTTAACCCTGAAACTGGAAAACTATTTTTAACTTCCATACTTGAACAAGGTGGTGTCAAAGAACCATTGGAACTTTTTAAGGAATTTCGTGGGAGAGAACCACAAATTCAGGCATTATTGAAACAATCTGGAATATTATCAACGGCATAAATATGATAAAAAATAAAATCTATCCGTTAAATTTAATACAACTTTGTTGTTTAGTTATTTTTGGCTTGCTGTCTAGCAGTATCTGGGCAGCACAACTTTATGTTTTGGAAAATCTCCGCTTACGCACCGAACCAAGCCTAGAAGGGGCTATTCTGGCTACGATAAAAAAAGGTGAAGCGGTAGAAGTGTTGGGAATTGAGGGGGACTTTACCCGTATTGAATCGGGGGCTGGAACCACGGGTTGGGTGGCATCCAGCTTTTTAACCACTGAAAAACCGTCCGAAGCAACAACGACTATCAAGCCATCAACGAAACCTCCCAAGCCTGATATGTATAGAGCGACTATAAAAAAACAGCAAAATGAATTGAGGCAGCTTAAAGAGAAAATAAAAAAGCAGGAACAAACTATCCAACAATTGGCGCAAAAAACTGAAACCGACAAGCAAAAAGCAGATGATATGTCGGAAAAACAAACGATAGAAATTTCCGAAAGCGAACAAAAAATTGCGAAAATCAGGGAAATTATAGGAGCGACTGTTGAGCAGACAGATTCTTCGAGCAATGAAAAACCGCTGAAATTGGGAGCCCTAACCGGTTTGCACTATAGTATGGGAGCTGGCTTATTATTGCTTGGATTTGTTTTTGGTATAATGTGGGGTGATTTTATACAGAGGCGTCGTCACGGTGGTTATCGAGTCTAAAAAAGTTCATCCTGTACCTTATAGCAGACAAAAAAAAGCCGGAGAGATGCGTCATGTCTCCGGCTTAACTACTCAATATAAGGAATATAATGAAAAAAACAACTCTCCAATAGGGGAAAGAGAGTCGCTAGTAATTGGCTGCTTGAAACCACTTACTGTTTGCTTGGACTGCTAGTTTTCAATAAAGTTCAAAAGATTTTCAAAAAAGTTCAAAAAAATTCTGTGGCAAGACTCAAAATATAAGGGATTACCTATGAAATATAATGATTTACGAGATTTTATCCAAAAACTTGAGGAGCAAGGTGAGTTAAAACGGATAAAAATGGAAATCGATCCCTATCTGCAGATGACCGAGATTGCCGATCGTACCCTGCGTGCCGAAGGTCCTGCCTTATTGTTTGAAAATCCCAAGGGATTTGATGTTCCGGTCCTGGCTAACCTATTTGGAACACCTAAGCGAGTCGCCATGGGAATGGGAGAGGAATCCGTTACCGCTTTACGAGAAGTAGGTAAGCTTTTGGCTTTTTTAAAGGAACCGGAGCCTCCTAAAGGTTTAAAAGATGCCTGGAAAAACATGCCCGTATTTCGCAAAGTTTTGGATATGGCGCCCAAAGTTTTAAGATCCGCACCTTGCCAAACTCGAGTGTATCGAGGTGATGAGGTTGACCTGAATCAATTACCAATTCAGACCTGTTGGCCGGAAGACGCTGCACCATTAATTACCTGGGGGTTGGTGGTTACCAAGGGACCAAATAAGGAACGGCAGAATCTAGGCATTTACCGGCAGCAGGTAATTTCTAAAAATCAGGTCATAATGCGCTGGTTGGCACATCGAGGGGGAGCTTTGGATTTTAAGGATTGGAATGAGACTCACCCCGGTGAGCGCTTTCCAATTTCAGTGGCATTAGGTGCCGATCCCGCTACTATCCTTGCCGCAGTCACGCCCGTCCCCGATAGTTTGTCAGAATATGCTTTTGCCGGTTTATTGCGTGGTTCTAAGACCGAACTAGTGAAATGTCTGACTAATGATTTACAGGTACCAGCCAGTAGTGAAATTGTATTGGAAGGATATCTCGAAGCCGGTCACGATGCACCGGAAGGACCGTATGGCGATCATACCGGTTATTATAATGAAATTGATAATTTTCCGGTTTTTACCATCGAATGCATGACCATGCGCAGTAAGCCTATCTATCATAGCACTTATACCGGACGGCCACCGGATGAACCAGCTATTTTAGGGGTAGCTCTTAACGAAGTCTTTGTTCCCATATTACAAAAGCAGTTTCCGGAGATTATCGATTTTTACCTGCCGCCGGAAGGATGTTCTTACCGTGTGGCTGTGGTCAGCATGAAAAAACAGTATCCGGGACATGCTAAACGGATCATGTTCGGCATTTGGTCGTTTTTACGTCAATTCATGTATACCAAGTTTGTCATCGTTTGTGATGATGATGTTAATGTGCGGGATTGGAATGATGTTATATGGGCCATGACAACCCGTATGGATCCTGCTCGGGATACTACCTTGGTGGAAAATACGCCGATCGACTATCTGGATTTTGCATCACCGATTTCCGGTTTAGGCTCGAAAATGGGTATGGATGCTACCAATAAATGGCCGGGTGAAACGGATAGAGAATGGGGAAGCGCGATTAAAAAAGATCCTAAAGTGACGCAATGGGTCGACACCATTTGGGATAAGCTGGATATCTTGCCGAAGAAAAAAAGTGACTGAATTATATAGTAAAAATTTTTCTGTTTCATTACAGAAATTTTCATTATACTAGCCGCTATGGTGAATAAGAAAAAAATCTCTGTTTCGCAACTCCGGCCGGGAATGTTTATCGAAGAACTGGATATTTCCTGGTTAAAAAGCCCCTTTTTACGCCACCGCCGTAAAATTGAAAGCCAACAGGATATTTTATTATATAAGCAGTACGGGGTGAAAATTGTCACAATTGATCTGGATAAAGGAGTCGATATCCAGGATGAATCAGTTAAAACCAATCAGCCCGAAACAACCGAACTATCAATCCCGCAAGAACAGCAAAAAACGATTAAGCCTGAGCAACAACAAGTAGAACTTAGTTTTAGCAAAGAATTAAAAGCTGCCAAAGCGATTAAAAATAAGATTCAGACCTTTTCAAAGCAGATTAACCAAGATATCAAAGATGGTAAGCCCATCAATGTTAAGCAGGTTAAACCGGTTATTCAGGAAACTCTGGATAGTTTAAAGCGTAATGATCAGGCCCTATTGGCATTGTTACATATGCATCGAAAGGATGTACGTTTAAATAGTCATCCGTTTGGGGTTTTTAGTTTAGTCTTGCCGCTTGCTCTGAAAGCCAATCTATCTGCCGAGCAGCAGGAAATCTTAGGCATGGCCGCGCTACTGCATGATTGTGGGTGGTCCAGGTTACCGCTTAATCTTTTTGGCAAAGGAAAAGCTTATACTGCGAGTGAAATCAAGCTAACCCAGCAGCATCCAACTTTGGCAGCACATGCCTTACGGAAGAGCCAGGGAATCCCCGAGGAAGTGGTAGCGTTGGTGGAGCAACATCATGAATTACCTAATGGCAAGGGATTTCCCAAGCAGATTGCAAGTTCTGAAAGGCATCCGTTGCTGGAATATCTACAATTAGCCGATCACTATGACGAATATATCCATGGTTTAAAGGATAAACCGGGAGTACTTCCGGTGAACGCTTTAAAAAGTTTGTATAAAGAAAGTAAAGCCGGTTATTTTTCAGAAAACCTGGTGACTGAATTGGTCAGGATTTTGGGTATTTATCCCATTTCATCAACGGTGAAGCTCAGTACTAATGAAATGGCGGTGGTCGCAGAGGTAAACCGCAAATTGCCCCTTTTCCCCAAGGTGAGTATCTTTCTGGATGAGCAGGGGGATAAGTACGATCCTCCGCAACTGGTTGATCTAAATGATGATGAACATCAAAGAAAAATTGTTGATGTTATGGAACCATCACAACTTGAATATGATCCGCATGAAATTTTAGCCAGCTTATAATGGGTGAGCAACTCTATGTTCAATATGCATCAGCATACCTTTTTTGATCAGTTTCCTGATGGGGTGCTGGTATTGGATCAATCCGGCAACATTCAGCACATGAATAATAAGGCTGAACAATTGCTGGGATGGAAAATACGTGAGTTGCTGAATAAATCCATCCACGAATTTTTATGTCCGGAAGATGCCGAGTTCAGTCATGCTCAAGAACAATGCGCATTTGAATCCCATTCTTTATCAGATGTTGCTGGGCGAAGTGATGAACCTCATACCTTGGAAACCTGGTGGATTCGCAAAGACGGTGTTTTTATCAATATTGATGTTCGTCTTTTTGAAATAAATTTGGAGCCGAAGGAAAGCTACTTTTATGTCCTTTTTTATGATTGTTCCCATCGTCGCTTTAGCCATAGCGAAACTAAAAATCTATCCCAGTTTGCCGAATTAAGCCCGGCTCCGATACTACAGATTGATGGAAATACGGTAATCTTCTATGCCAATCCGAGTATGACTGACCTAATGGTTGAGCACGGTTTCTCGGACATTGGTCAACCCAATATCTTGCCGGAAGATTTAACCGTCATAGTCAGACAGTGTATCGATAATCAGAAAACACTGACTAATATCGAAAGTCAGTATGAAGAGGTTTATTTTACCTGGAATTTCCATCCCGTTCCGCAGGGCGAAGAAACTCTGGTTCAGGTGTATGGCCTGGACATCAGTGAGCGTAAGCTGTACGAAAAGCGATTGACCGAGTTAAAAGAATTGGCTGAAGAACATAGTCATCAAAAAAGTACTTTTTTGGCTAATATGAGTCATGAATTGCGTACCCCCATGAACGGTATTATTGGCTTGACCCAATTATTAAAAGAAAGCACTTTAGATGATATTCAATATGACTATGCCGATAAGGTTTCTAAATCTGCTGATTCTTTACTATTGTTGATTAACGATATCCTGGATATCTCAAAAATCGAAGCCGGAAAACTAGATATTGATCAGCATACTTTCAATATCCGGGAGATGCTTTATGAAACCATTAGCGTATTGGAACTGTTGGCGGCGCAAAAAAATGTCAATTTAGAACTGCGTGTCGATCCAAAAATTTCTGATTTCGTGATAGGTGATGCCCTGCGAATCCGCCAAATTATTTTAAACTTTTTAACTAATGGGGTGAAATTTACCGATTCGGGAGGTTATGTATTTTTAAATGTTAGCCTTTTAGAACGTAATCAACAGACTTGTAAACTCCATTTTTCCGTTGACGATAGCGGCATCGGTATACCTGAAAATAAAGTTGCCTATGTGTTTGGTAAATTTAATCAAGTTAGCAGTAGCACGACTCGACAATACGGCGGCACGGGTCTCGGATTGGCAATAAGTAAAGAGTTGGCGGAGTTAATGCAAGGTTCGGTAGGAGCGGAGAGTATAGAAGGTAGCGGTTCTACTTTCTGGTTGGCTATGGAGTTGGACATCGAATCGGAGGGTGAAACATCAGGTGCTGAGACCGTCTTTGAGAATAAAAACTGTTTTATTGTTGGTGGTCATCCCATTGCCAATAATGTTCTCGATGAACTGATTTGTGATTGGGGCTTATCGACGCAATTGTATGAGACTCCCCAACAAGTGATGGAGCAATTGCAAGACAATACCGACAGTGCACCTGAACTGATTATTTTATGTGATATTAATGAGGAGCATATCTTGCAGAATTTCACTCAATTCTGCCGTGATAGTTTACACAGCCGCTCAAAGTTAATTGTGGTCAGTAATAATCTGGATAAGGATTGGGTACTCAAACTCAAGCAATGGCAACTGGATGCCTATCTTTTTAAACCTTATCTTCCTGCTAATTTAAAACGGATTTTATTAGCTGCCTTGGTTAAAAGTTCGGACTCCGATATTATTTCAGTATTAAGCTTAAAACAAAATCACTCAGCCAAAAATAAAACACGGCAAGAGAATAAAAATAAGCAGGTCTTATTAGCAGAAGACAATATTATTAATCAAAAAGTGGCCAGAGCATTATTATTAAAACTCGATTGTCAGGTAGATATCGCCAAAGATGGTCAAGAAGCCGTTCTAATGGCGGCAAAATCAAACTATGACTTAATTTTGATGGACTGCAATATGCCGGTGCTGGATGGTTACCAGGCAACCATGCAAATTCGTCATCAGCAACAAAAAAGCAAAAACATCTGTCCCATTATCGCTCTCACTGCCAATACGGCGGATGAAGTGAAACAGCAAACCGATGCTGCCGGGATGGACGACCTACTAACCAAACCCATTACCTTGGATAAATTAAAAGCAGCAATAAAAAACCAATGACTTAACTTTGCTTTTTTTAATGATTCGGTAAATGGTTTACCCGATGCTGATTGTATTTGTCTTTTTCCAAAGGTAAGATAAAAACACTATCTTTAAACTCAGTTCTTACAGCTAAAGCTATCGCCAAGGGGGTTATAATTACTCCAACTCGCATAATATAATGTATAAATGCATTGCCTTCGATTCTTCCGCTATGAGAGATATTGTCCTTATAAGTATAGATTAGTATTGGTTTATTTTTATGGCTACTTGAATAGTTAACCACTTCTCTCCAGGTTGACGTTGAAGTATGTTTTCCCGTAATAGTATAACCATGACAGTTGGCATTATAGCCAATATCGTAGTAGCCGCGTTCCTTTGTCGAGTACAGGACCGTACTCTGTGGGAAATCACAAATAGTCATAATTGTCAGATTTAAATTAGTTAATTGAGTGGCTTGTTTTTCAAGATTTAACGTTTATAAGTAAGGACCATAAAGCTCTTACAACTTCTGACCGGTTGTGTGATGTTCCCGATATCCTGATAACTGCTTTTGTGAAAGGAATAGCCCAAACGCTTCATATTATCGCTGAATTTATTATGATGTTTACGTCCGGGATCGACAATAATTATTTCGCAATGCGGGCTTGCATGAGAATTGATAAAATTAGCTAAAAGTTCGGCATGTTCGGACTCATACAGAATATCGCTACCTATAATGATGTCAAACTTAGCAAGATTTTCCGATTTCTCGCTCCAACATGTTCTGATGAAGGGAATTTTACTGTATTTGTTGAGTTTTGTATTCTCTAATAGAAAATTATTGGCTTCGGGGTGATAATCAGTGGCGGTAATATCAGCTTCACGACTTTTCAGAAGCAAACTTGCCAGAGCAATCCCGCATCCTACTTCAAGAATTTTCTTACCTTTGATGTCATATTCTGACATGATGCGGGCTAGGATTTCTCCGGAGGCCCAGACTATTCCAAATAATGACCAATTGGCTGATGAAATTCCAATATCAATTGCAATACCATATTTATCTTGATACTGCTGTCTATCGCGAAGGGTTCTTAAATGAATGTCAGTATCACCAAACTCGATGGTTTGGTATTTTAAGCGTAGCATAAACGTTTACCGGTATGGTTAAAAAACGCAGAAAAACGGATAAGCTCATGAGATGCTACGCGATGAGACTTGGATACTAGCAGATAAGTACTTAAATTACTACGAAATTTTTTTTTAGGAGTTATCCTCAAGCATCCGTTTAATCGTATTAACAGCTTATAAGAAAAAACTTTTAAGTTGAAATTTAAGGGTCGGTAGTGTTTGGCTTTAAATACTGGCTTATTTTAGTTTGATCTCAGCCACGGTAGTCATGATTTGTCGATAGGGAATAACGCGGAAAATCTCGTCGATTGAGGTTAAGCCTTGATTGGCTTTTTCAAGTGCATCCTCCAACATCAGTCGAAAACCGTTATTTCTAGCTTGCTCCCGAATAGCGTTGGATGAGGCATTGCTAAAAATCAGATTTTGTAAACTTTCGTCGATAATCAATAGTTCGAAAATACCCACACGACCGCGATATCCGGTGCCTTTGCATTCTACACAGCCGCTACCTTGAAAATTACTGATTCCGTCCAGCAGTTCTCCCAATACTTGCATTTGATGTTCGGAGGGGGGGATTTCACATTTACAGGCGGGACAGACTTTGCGCAGTAGTCGTTGGGCAACTATGCCGAGCAAGGCATTGGAAATCTCGTCATCTTCCAGTTTAAGTCCTCTTAACCGTTGAATAGCACCAGTGGCGTCCGGAGTATGCACGGTACTAAATACCAGATGACCGGTTGCTGCTGCCTTGGCGGCGGTTTCTGCAGTTTCATAATCGCGGATTTCACCGATCAGCATAATATCAGGGTCATGGCGTAGGAAAGCTCTTGCTAGAGTGGGCATGTTAACCTGATTACTGACCTGTTTTTGGTTGATTTTATCGACATAGTATTCAATTGGATCTTCAGCTGTAACGATTTTCTTGCCACTGTCGCGCAATAGGTTGAGTATCGAATACAAGGTAGTGGTTTTTCCACTACCTGTGGGACCGGTAACCAGCAATAGTCCTTCGGGATTATGAGCCAGTAATTCCAGTGTTTCTCGCATGGGTTGGCTTAATCCGAGTCGATTGATATCCAACATTAGATTGGACGAATCCAACACACGGATAACGGCATCTTCACCGGTTGGTCCAGGCAGTATGTTAAGTCGAAAGTCGATCATTGAGTGTAGCTCACGATCCACGAAGGTAACTCGAAAACGACCGTCTTGAGGTTGGTGGTGTTCGGTAATATCCAGCTCGGATAATACCTTTAAACGATTAATGACCTCGCCGATTTTATCCAGTGAGATGCGGGTAAATTGGTGTTGCAATATGCCATCGATACGAAACCTTAAATCAGTATCGGCCATATAATTTTCCAAATGGATATCAGAGGCTTTAAGCTCCATGGCATCGATTAAGAGATGATCCAGGAGTTCCGATGCCGTGGAATTAACCGTGGTTGTTTTATTGTCGTATGCCACTAAATCAATAATATGGCCATGGCTTTTATCAGGTTGCAGTTGCCGGTTATAACCTTTATTTAGAGCGTGATAAACCTCGTAACGATTCAATTGGACGGCTTTGATTTTGCACTTTAGCAGTATTTCCAGAGTATCCAGAAGCTTTCTATTTTTAGGTTCTGCCATACCGACAATAGTGGTACAGCTAAGTTCACTTTCCTGTTTTTCCAACACCACAACATGATATTTATGACAAAAAGCCAAGGGAAGTAGCCGGACTGTCTTAGCCTCAGGTGAAAAATGTGATAGCTCTGTAAACGATGATGAGTCAAAGGTTTTATCGTTTGCCATGAATAAGTCCTGATTTTTTGGCAGATATATAGTGTTTGTAGCTATGGTATACATTTTTTGATAAAAAATGTACCTTCAATCCGAAATTGTTTTTTTGATTGTTACTACATTTTGAACAATTCAGGATGTCTAGGGTTTGTGTCCGGACCACACCATTTCCAGCTCTCCGGCCATGGATTTGGCCAGACCATCCAAATCGGGAAACAGCGTAGCATTGGTTATATTCATACGGTATAGACCTTCCATTGCTTCGGAACGCATCGCTTTGGACAATACGATTTTAATTAATAAGGGACTGGTCGTTTCATATTGATCCAGGATCTCATTTACCGTGCTGCCCAACATACCTTGTAAAACAAAGGTACCTGACTGTGAAACCAGGCGGCGATCCATAAAATAGGGTTCACCAGGCCAGATAATCGGGTATTTATTGGAGAAAAAGTATTTTTTAAAATTATCGGAGCTGCGTGGATCGATAAATTTTCGTGCTAGCTTGGGAAATTCCTTCGGCGCGGCATTGTGCCACAATTGCGGTGTGTTTAAAGCATATACGGCTGAGTCGGCAGTGGCTTTTTCAAAGGCAAAATGGGCAGCCACAAAGGGTGATTTGGAAAAATCGATAAGGCGGGTTGGCGCACCATGGTGTTGCATCAAGGCCAGACAGCGCAAGGTTTCGTCCAATGCCGACGAGTCACCGAGAAAATGATGGGCTTTGCGACGAAAGACTTTAATCGCCCGTTGTTCCCGTTCTTCCCATTTCTCCTGAGGCACGTATTGTTGCAAATAACGACTTAAGGTACTGCTGATGGGCCAGGAAGCATCAGCTTGACCGCGAAAGGCCCAACCTTGGCGGGATAATTTCTCACCCAGTTTAATATAATCATACCAGCTAGTGATTTTTTCGATTGCCACTTCCATTGCAAATGATTTCTAATTATTAACCTATAATTCTTAATTATAGTCCGTAATTAGCGTTTAAATCTTGACTATTAATTTTGCTGATATGAAGTATTAATCACGGATAATAAGGATTTTATAAACTAAGATCCAAAAGTTCCAAGCGATGATTTCCCAATGGATTTTCCTTAGAGGGTCCTTGCGCCAATATAGCCGTACCTTCCCGGATCTGTTGTTCTTTTAGCCAATTGCGTGCAAAGGGAGACCAATCGGCAAATTCCATTTCCACTTTAATGGGGAATACACCGTAAGAAAACTGCAAAGAATGACAGGTTGCTTCATTGGTACTAAAAGCCGTTATCCAAACCGGTAATTTATAACGACTGACATTACGAGCCATATTGCCGGAACGAGTGGGAATAATAACAGCTTGGGGACATACATTGTTAACCGACATTTGTAAATTATGGGCAATATGATTTTCAAAGTCCTTGTTCGGATCGAAGCGTTGTAGCTCCCGATCCACCTCTCGATGAGGTTCTGTATACGCGGCAATTTCCGCCAACATCGCTGTGGCATCAATTGGATAGAGTCCCATTGCTGATTCCGCTGAAAGCATCACTGCATCGGTCCCATCCAAAATGGCATTGGCGACATCGGTGGCCTCAGCACGGGTGGGGCGGCGGTGTTCGGTCATCGACTCCAACATCTGGGTGGCGGTAATCACAGGCTTGCCATGTTGTGCCGCTGTGCGCATTATTTTCTTTTGTGTCACGGCAATGGCTGAGATGGGAATTTCGACCCCTAAATCACCTCGCGCTACCATAATGCCATCAGAAACTTGTAGGATTTCGTCGAGCTCTTCCAAAGCACCGGAACGTTCAATTTTGGCAATCACAAATGGACTATAGCCGAAATCATTCGCAGCTTTGCGCAAATCCAGGATATCTTCCTTATTCGCTACAAAGGACTGACTAACCGCGTCAACGCCCTGTTTTAGAGCAAATTCCAGGCAAGCCCTATCGTGCTCGGTAAAAGCGCTGAAGCCCAATGCAATGCCCGGAAGATTGAGTCCCTTACGGGAACGCAATTCACCCCCGGAACGGACTTCACAGATGACATCATTGGCATCAATGCTCTTGACTAACAAAGATACCATGCCATCATTCAAAAATAGTTTGTCTCCCTCCTTTACGGTTAAAGGAAGTTCTTTGAAACTTACCGATACGCGGTTTTGGTTACCTATAATTTTATCGGTAGTCAGAGTAAATTCATCTTCCACTTTTAACTGAATGGGTTCCTCTTCGAGTTCCCCAATACGCATTTTCGGACCGGGAAGATCGGCCATTATGGTGAGACGATGACCGGTCCTAGCGGAAGCGGCACGGAGATTTTTTATAGTTTCTTTATGACTGGCAAAATCGCCATGAGAAAAATTTAAACGAGCAACGTTCATTCCGGCATGCAATAAGGCATCCACCATTTCCGGTGACTTGCTGGCGGGACCGATAGTACAGACGATTTTGGTTTTATTGGCTGGGTATCTCATCACTTTCCTTAGTTACCAAGTTGAAACAGGGCATAGTCTAACATAACGTATTAGAATAAATATGAAGGGATTATTACTGTTATCAGGTATACCCTAACTTAGCGTCAGAACATTATGTCAGAATAGAGTCCATTTACTGTTTTATTGACATTTATATTACAGGGCTCACTGATCCCCTCATTTAAATAATACCTAAAATATTAACAATTTGCTTATGTTCCTCAATCATTTGTTGGAAAGCATTGAGCAATAGCTCAGCGTTATCTTGCTTCATTTTGGCTAATTGATGAT
>Ga0209475_10000472_pt1 | contig 83354 bp, 72 predicted proteins | sample tdDd471_FD_187128 | JGI IMG/M metagenome (GOLD analysis project Ga0209475, IMG submission 187128) | Marine sediment microbial communities from the Atlantic coast under amendment with organic carbon and nitrate - tdDd47.1 (SPAdes)... | ecosystem: Environmental > Aquatic > Marine > Coastal >... | reverse complement strand
GCGTCAACAGTTAAATTAAATATTTTTTTAATCGAGCAATTTGATAAACTTAGCGACAAATATTCGTTCAATTAATTAAGTGAAATTTAATGACAGTAAAAACTCGTTTTGCACCTTCACCAACCGGTTATTTGCACGTTGGAGGCGCCAGAACAGCACTTTATTCCTGGTTACACGCGCGAGCTAATGATGGCCAGTTTGTGCTCAGAATTGAAGATACCGATCTCGAGCGTTCGACCCCTGAAGCCGTCGAGGCAATCCTGGCCGGCATGCGTTGGTTGGAGCTTGATTGGGACGAAGGACCTTATTACCAAACACAACGGTTTGATCGATACAAACAAGTAATTGAACAATTAGTTAAAGAACATAAGGCTTATCCGTGTTTTTGTAGTCGTGAACGGCTCGATGAAATGCGGGAGCAACAGATGGCCAATAAGGAAAAGCCCCGTTACGATGGCCGCTGTCGACACCTGAGCGCGGAACAGATTGATTTATCGCAAGCTCATGTCATTCGGTTTAAAAATCCGCAAGAAGGGGTTGTGACCTTTAAAGATGTGGTTAAGGGCGAGATTACAATAGCCAACGCTGAGCTGGACGACCTCATTATCGCCAGAACTGACGGTTCACCGACCTATAATTTTACCGTAGTAATTGATGATATGGATATGGGTATTACCCAGGTTATTCGGGGCGACGACCATATCAATAATACACCACGGCAAATTAACATCTTTAAAGCACTGGATGCACAAGTGCCAGAATATGGACATGTCCCGATGATTCTAGGCGAAGATGGGAAAAAACTCTCAAAACGCCATGGAGCAGTCAGTGTCATGCAATATCGTGATGATGGGTATCTGCCGCAAGCGGTGCTTAATTATCTGGTCAGATTAGGTTGGTCATTTGGTGATCAAGAAGTCTTCAGTGTTGCGGAGATGATCAAATTATTCGATGTCAACGCGATAAACAAAGCGCCTTCTGCGTTTAATACCCAGAAACTAAACTGGTTGAATCAGCAATATATAAAATCTTTACCGGTTGAAGCGCTCAAACCACACCTTGACTGGCATCTCGAACAAGCTTCAATCGATTTAACCAAGGGTCCGGACATAGCCGATCTCATTCCTGAATTTGCCGAGCGGGCGCAAACCTTAAAAGAGCTGGTTCAAGCGATAAAACCTTATTATGAGGACTTCGAGTCATTTGAAGAAAAAGCGGCCAAGAAGCATCTGCGTCCGGTCGCGCGTCCGCCACTAGAGCTGGTCAAAGAAAAACTGTCCGCAATTGATGACTGGCAACCAGAAGCCATTCATCAGGCGATTAATGAGACTGCCGAGGCGCTTGAAGTCGGTATGGGCAAAGTCGGTATGCCATTACGAGTTGCGGTTACGGGCGCAGGTATGTCGCCGAGCCTTGACCTTACCCTGATGTGGGTCGGTAAAACGCGCAGTTTGAATAGAATCGACCTGGCACTAGATTTTATTGCCACAAGAGAATCTCAGGCATAAACTATTCATTAGCCCCCTTTATAAGGGGAAACCGTTTAAATATTAAGAGGCCTTAATTTTTATGATACAACGAGTGGTAATTTTGTTATGTGCGAGCTTATTGAGCGTCAGCGCACTGGCACAGGGAATTGAATTAATCACTCGGTCACCTCAACAGGGCAGCATGGTTATCGGCCAGCTGCTCGGCGAAGGAGAGGTTTATTATGGCGGTAAGCGACTATCCGTCGATAAAACAGGTTATTTTGTTTTTGGCGTCGGTCGTGATGCTGAAGCTGAAGTCAAGCTCACGCTTAAACGACCAAATCAAGAAGAAGATTTTCCTGTAAGAATCACGCCAAGACAGTGGCAAATAGAACGGGTCGATGGTTTACCACCGAGCAAAGTCTCACCTAAAGCACCAGAAGTGCTAAAACGTATCGCAGCCGAAGCCAGGTTAGTGAAAGCAGCACGTAATCAAGAATCGTCACTTAACTATTTTAAAATGCCTTTTATTATGCCTGCCCAAGGAAGAATCTCGGGGGTATATGGTAGTCAGCGTATTTTAAATGGCGAACCGAAACGGCCGCACTACGGACTAGACGTCGCTAATCAGGTTGGTACAGCGGTTGTTGCGCCTGCTCATGGTGTCGTATCGCTGGTTCACGAGGATATGTTTTATTCCGGTGGCACTTTAATCATCGACCATGGTCAAGGTATAAGTTCTACTTATATCCATTTAAATTCAATCGATGTTAAGGTGGGTCAAACCGTCGAACAGGGCCAGAAAATTGCCACAATCGGCGCTACCGGTCGAGCGACTGGTCCCCATTTAGACTGGCGTTTAAACTGGTTCCAGACTCGATTAGATCCACAATTATTAATTAACCAGCCTGACTAAATTTGCAGGCTAAATCAGTCAAATTTAAAGCAACCTAAGCATGTTGCACTAGACACACAAGAAGGCAAACAAGTGTTAAGTTATCTCGAAGTCACAGACGGATTTATTCAATTATCGAAAGAAGCTCATAACCCGGATTTTGAGTCCTGGGTGAATTTGCCCAATAATGTTCAATTAAGAATGCTCGATTCAGGCGTTTTAGAGGTCAAACCTGCGACCGAATCGGCGCAAGCAATGGTCATTTCGTGTGGCGTACACGGCAATGAAACAGCACCCATTGAAATTGTTTCCAACCAAATCAGCAAAATTGTCACCGGTGTAATCACACCTAAAGTAAACACCTTGTATATTCTAGGTAATCCAGAGTCGATGAAAATTGCTGATCGATTTGTCGCAATTAATATGAACCGCTTATTTGCAGGTGCCCATAGTAGCTACGAAATTGATGATGAATCTCGCTATGAATTGGCAAGGGCCAGTCGCCTGGAAGCACTGGTAGGAGACTTTTATCGACGATATTCCGATTCTCGTAAGATCCATTTAGACCTACATACGGCAATTAAACCCTCGTTCCATAAGACGTTTGCCATTCGCCCTTATAATCGCACGCCGATTAACGATACTTCTCGCAAGTTGTTACTGGCAATGGGAATTGAAGCAGTACTACAACACAATAAACCATCGACAACATTTTCCTATTTTTCCAGCGCAGAATTTGACGCGGAAGCCTACACGCTTGAACTGGGTAAGGTGAAACCATTTGGTGAAAATAATCCCGACGACTTTATATTGGCAATTAAGACACTTGACGCGTTAGTTTCCGATACGGAATTTCCGGAGTTTTATGCGAGCAACCTCATTGAATACAAGGTGGTCGCAGAAATCATCAAAAATAGCGATGACTTTAAGTTTTATGTGGCTGATGATGTCGAGAACTTCACTGCATTCCCGCAGGGGTACCTGATCGCAGAAGATTTTGACTACAATTACCGGGTCGCCTTTGAGCGGGAATCAGTGGTATTTCCAAACACCAATGTTCCCATAGGGCAACGGGTTGCAGTCATGGTCACAGAAGTGAATAATGAATAAACAGCAGACTTTGTGAAACCTATCAAGTCATTCAGGAAAAATTGATTTAAACTTATATTTTACTGGCCTTGTCGCCAGAGCACTTGTTTTGCAAGGTTTTACCTAATTTTCGAATGGGACTGTATGAAAATAAGAAATATAATCTTTTGTTCAGGGGTGTTATTTGTCGCCGAGCCTGTCGCAGCGACTGAAGCTGCAGCCATTGCCCGTGTTGGCCTGGACAGCAATCCGCATGGTTTTTCCGACGGTCTCTCACCCAGTGATGAAGAGTTTGGCCTGGTTGGCTTTTACAGTGAAAGTGATATCGGAGACCTCTTTTACTGGGATGTCGATGTGGAAAAAGCGTTCTATTTTGATGATGAACGTGCCGATAAGTTTCATGCTGATGTTCAGCTTAAGCTAGCGTCCGATTTTGATATCGCCGAAGTCCCTTTTGGCTATGAAGTCGGATTTGACTATAGCGTGCATGATGAAACCTACGTTAATAAAGAAAACGGTTTTGTCACTACCTTTAATGCTATCTCTATCGCAGACCGCTTTGACCGTGATGAAAGTGGCTATTTTGTCGGGTTAGCCTATTTGATCCGTGACGACGCTGATATTTTTGTCCGTTATGGCAGCAAAGCTTTGAGTTATGAGACTTTTGAAATTCCGGATCTGGATAATCTGGATAATACTGAAGTTTCAACGACACTTGGCGCACGATTAGCGCCCAGAGACAGCGGCGAGTTTTATGTTGAATTGACTCACCATGAAAGAGAATATGACGATCGCAGAGATCGGGATCTTGATGGGGTTTTGGTGCCGGATACGGATCTGATTCTTAATCGATACGAAACCGAGATCGGATATGTCCATAAGCCCGATGATCGCAGCCAATGGGAATATGCATTTACCTATGAAAATCGGACCTCAAATGGCTCACATTTTTATGAGTCTCAGCGCGGCGTTTTAAATATTCGCGGTGATCATTGGTTGGCAGACTACCATTTGCTTTCGTTTGAGTTTGATTTTCAAACCTTCTTCTACGATGAAAGCCTGGATCAGTCATTTGTCTATTTTGACCCCGGCGATGTAGACGAGCGGGGGGTGACCCTTCAAGTTGAATATACCTGGGTGTTAGCGACACTTTTCCAGACTAACCTGGCTTTTTATACTAACTTACAGGTCGCTGCATACGAAAGTCCCAATCCATTCTATGTCTATCAGCGCAACCAGGCGTCAGCTGGCATACGTTGGGCAATCGATTAAAAATTTTAAGGTTCATGGATGAATCATCAACAACTCATCGATTATTTTCTAGCCAAACCGGGCGCGTCTCAAAGCTATCCTTTCGGACCCGATGTGCGAGTGTTTAAAGTTCAAAACAAAATGTTTGGTCTCATATCAGAATCGGATGATCCCAAACGTATTAATTTAAAGTGTGATCCCGATGAAGCCATGGCGTTGCGTGATGTCTTTGAGGACGTTATTGCGGGTTATCACATGAACAAGAGGCATTGGAATACTGTTATCATGGAAGGGGATGTTCCAGATGGTGAGGTCGAAAGAATGATCGATAATTCTTATGACTTAGTCGTTCAATCACTCAGTAAAAAGCTTCAAACCGCGTTAAAAACCAGATAAGGGTTATTAACGCTTCGCGATATTCGTTCATTTTCAAAGGAGGTTAAAAATGGAGTGGACAGTCTACCTATCTGGTGAAATTCATACAGACTGGCGCGGTCAAATTATCGCCGCTTGTCAGGAGAAAAAGCTACCTATCGTTTTTACCTCAGCGGTAACTGATCATGCTGCGAGTGACGCCGCGGGAGATGTGCTAGGTAGTGAGCAAAACAACTTTTGGCGTGACCACAAATCAGCCAAAGTGAACGCTATTCGAACCCGAACATTAATTGAAAACTGTGATATTGCAATTATTCGATTTGGCGAAAAATATAAGCAATGGAATGCCGCATTCGACGCCGGGTTTTGCGCTGCATTTGGTACGCCGTTCATCACCTTACACGATGAGAATTTAATCCATCCGCTTAAAGAAGTAGATGCGGCGGCCATGGCCTGGGCAACGGATGTCGAGCAAATTGTGGAGATCTTATCTTATGCGGTTTCGGAGTAACGCGAGTCTGGCTGTCAGCGTTTGAGTCCACCCATTCAATAAAGCGAATCTTCGCCGTCGGGACGAGTCTTAAAGCGTTTATGCACCCAAAAATAATCCGCCGGTTCTTGTTTGAGATATTCTTCTAAAAAGTGATTGAGCCGCGTCGCATCTGCCAGCGGACTTTCGCCGGGAAAATTTTCAAGCGCAGGGTGTAACGTGAGTTCGTAGCGCTTTCCATTTTTTACTCGTTTCTGGGTAAATGGAATCACAGTCGCGCCTGTCATTTTGGCAAACTTTGTTGTCGCGGTAATTGTGGACGCGGGGATACCAAAAAAAGGCGCAAAAACTGCTGATTTGTCTTTGCCATAGTCCTGATCGGCGGCATACCAGACTATCTTATTGTCTTTTAAAATCTTCAGCATTTTACGAACATTTTTTTGTTTTACCAGGCTCTCCATATGACGAAGTCGACCGCGATACATGAAATTTTCGATTAACGGATTTTTATCTGGCTTGTACATCCCGTTAATCTTGACGCGCTTACTCAATAGCTGAGCGCCGATTTCAAGACTGGTCATATGAAAACCAAGTAAAATAACGCCTTTGCCTTTCTCAAGCGCTTTGTCTAAGTGCTCTTGACCCATTAATGAGGTGACGTTATGGCGTGAATTTAAATTCGAAAACCATGCGGCAGAAGTTTCTATCACACCTTGACCCGTTAAGTAGGCATTCTCTTTGATGATTTGTTCACGCCATGTTTTGGACTTGTGTGGAAAACAAAGTTTTAAATTAGTATCGGCAATCTTTTTGTGGCGCCCATAAAGATGAAATAATAGCCAGCCTAGCGTTTTACCGAGTGCAATCTGAAATCCAAGTGGCATGTGGGCGATCATCCAGGAAAATCCGAACATGATGAGTCCCGGCCAGAATTGGGGGCGAACTAAGAAAAATGAAATTGGTTTTTGCATATTTTATAACGACAAACTGCGAGCGATTTCCTGAAACATTTTAACCATGACGCGATTCGTTTTATCACCAGCGCGCCATTTGTGGTTGGCAGCGGTGCGCACAATAACGACCTTGTGTTCAGGATTAATATAGATGTATTGGCCGTAGACACCACGTGCTAAAAAGTCTCCCTGATGGTCTTCTGGGAGCCACCATTGATAACCGTATCCAAATCGGCTGGAAGATCTTGGATTGTCGCCGGGCTTGAGATGCTCAGCATCTGGCGTCACTGAATCAATCACCCATTGTTCGGGTACAATTTGTTGGTCAAGCCAACGACCCCGATTTAAATACAGTAAGCCGAACCTGGCGTAATCTCTGACGGTGACATTCAATGTGCCGAAAGCCAGCTCCATACCCTGATCATCGATAAGCCAGTGGGCGTGAGAGCGCATCCCGAGCTTTTTCCAGATTTTAGCTTCCAAATATTGTGAAGGTGCCATTCCAGTCGCATTTTTTAACACCATGCCGAGTACCTGGGTATCCATGCTGACGTAGTGATGGTATTCGCCGGGGTTTTTATCTGAGGTTAAACTGGCCGCAAACTCATTAATGGAACTACCGAGTGCAATGACACGTCCCATGCGGTTAATGTCAGAGAAAAAAGCTGCGTAGTCTTCATCAAATTTAACGCCTGAACTCATTTGTAAGACGTGTTTCAAGGACACGCCATCGTACCCCGTGTCTTTTAACATGGGCACATACTGGGTCACCGGATCTTCAACACTATTAATCAATCCTTCTTCGATAGCGATCCCAATCAACGCTGAAACAAATGATTTGTTGACTGACCAGGAGATATTCAGGCCATCAATGGAGTTACCTAGTGAGTATTCTTCATGAACGATTGTGTCGTCTTTTAAAATTAGAAATCCAGTTGTCGCCGTGCTGTCTAGCAATTCCCTGATCGAATAGGTTTTACCTTCAAAATCGACTGATTCTATGAGTGCTTGTGGTTTTTTCAAAAACTGAAAATTTGACGCTCCCTTGTCGATTCGGTTAAAAGGAAAAAATTCACTCATGTTTTGAAAATTGTATACGATTGCCGATTCGTTGAATAAAGAAACAACTTTGTATAAACGATAAGCTTCGCGAGAAAAAACACCGGTCGCAATGGCTAACGCCATCAGCGTTAAGGCAGTCCAGATAAAACGCTTTGACTTTAAAAACGGCATAGGAAGGTCGTATTGCTAAGTTATTAATTTAAATCAGATTATAGGGGGCTTTACGTCTTGTGTCATCTGCTTTGCTTGATGAGCCGTTGACGACCTTAGCCTTTGCGCTTGGGGTACAATCGTGGTTCCCCCGGAGGGCGTGTTCGAAACCGTTGATGAATCCACATATAATTGGCGGGTTCCTGGCGAAGAAAATCTTCAAGAAATTCGTTGACGCGAACGGCATCTTGTTTAGGACATTCGCCGGGAAAATTTTCCAGCGCAGGGTGTAACTCCAATTCCAGCCCTTTGCCATCGTGAGTGCGACGGTGTGTGAAAGGGACAACCGCCGCGCCCGTCATTTTTGCCATTCGGCTGAGTGCCGTTATGGTACAGGCAGGAATGCCGAAAAACGGTACGAAAACACCACCAATGGTACCTGCGTTCTGGTCGGTTGAATACCAGACGACCTGGTTATTTTTTAGTGCGCGAACCGTACCTTTAATGTCGTCCTGTTTAATCAATGCGTGAATATGTCTTAAACGACCGGCACACATGACGTGTTCCACCAGTTTATTTTTGGTTGGTTTATACATGGCGTTAAATTTGACCTGCTCGCCCATTAAGCAACCGCCAAGTTCCATGCTGGTAAAATGAAAAATGAGTAGAATGACGCCGTTACCTTTAGCTTGCGCGGATTTGATATGCTCTTTGCCGATAATGGTTGAATAGGCTTTGCGCGATTTTAAATCTGAAAACCAACAAGCGGCTAATTCTATCGTTGCGAGGGCGGTTTGATAGATTGTCTCTTTAACGATGGCTTCTCGTTCTTCCTTTGTTTTTTCAGGAAAGCAGAGCTGCAGATTTGTGTCGGCTACCAGGGTTCGGTGTTTGGCGAGTTTGAAGATGACTTTTCCTAGTGCCCTGGCGAGTTTTAGCTGGGCATTGAGGGGTAATTTAGCGATGCTCCATGCGATCCCCATAAACAATAACACGCCTAAGTCCTGCGGGTGTTTTAAAAAATGAGACAGTCTCAGTTGCATGAATATGTTCGCTTAATTGATGTTGTTCAAAGACCGGAAAAGGCACATAAACGCTTATTTAAGTATAAGCCTTACATTACAGGTTAGTGCTTTATTTAGCCGGCTATTTAATATTGTTTTAGCCATTCTGGCTTTTTTATTGTGCTGGATTGACTTACGGATTTGCTAAATAGCGGGGGATTATAGGCAGCTTTGCTTTCAGTGTCACCAAACCAGTTGGTATCTATAACGTGTAAAAATAAAAAGGGCCATATTAAAGACCCTTTTGCAGAATAAAATGTACCCGCTAAAATTAAGCCAGAGCGCTGTCGACTACATGATAATCAGGATCTTCAATCATATTGACTTCCACCAGATTGCCTGCTTTTTGTAAAAGTAGCCGACATTCAGGGCTTAAATGGCGATAGTGGAGGGTCTTTCCGTTTCTTTCATAACGTTCAGCCAGAGCGTCTAGCGCTTCGATTGCGGAATGATCATAAACACGAGCCTCCAGAAAATCGACGATAACATCATCGGGGTCTTCGCGCGGAGAAAAGAGATCCTGAAAATTTCTAATCGAGCCAAAGAAAAGCGGGCCGTGAACCGTATAGATTTTCGAGCCATTTTCATTCACGCTTTTGGTTGCATAGATCTTTTTCGCCTGTTTCCATGCGAATACCAGAGCCGACACGATGACGCCAACTATGACCGCGATTGCCAGATCTGCAATGACCGTAATCGCGGAAACAAGCACAATAATAAAGGCGTCAGACTTAGGGACTTTATTGACCATTCGCAAACTGGCCCATTCAAAAGTGCCCAGTACGACCATAAACATCACGCCTACTAAAGCCGCCAGAGGAATCATTTCAATCCATTGTGAGCCAACCAGTATAAACAATAATAAAGCGACCGCAGCTGTTATGCCGGATAATCGCCCGCGACCACCAGAGTTAATATTGATCATACTTTGACCAATCATGGCACAACCGCCCATGGCACCGAAAAAACCGCATGCCAGATTCGCAGAACCTTGTCCGATACACTCACGATTACCCTGACCACGCGTTTCTGTGATTTCGTCGATTAATGACATAGTCAATAATGACTCAATTAATCCGACTGCAGCCAGAATCACCGAGTAGGGCAAGATTATCTTGAAGGTTTCCCAGGAAAATGGGACTGACGGAATGGAAAATTCCGGTAAACCAGCAGCCAAGGTTGCAGAGATATCATTTGACTCGCTACGGACGTAATCAATAACTGACGGGATGGGTAAGTCCAGGAAGATAACCAGTCCAGTAACAATAAGAATGGCCGCCAGCGAAGAAGGGATCGCTTTAGTCAGTTTTGGCAGGAAGTGAATAATAAACATGGTTAGTGCGACCATGCCAGTCATCCAATAGAGCGTTTCGCCAGACATCCATTCTTTGACGCCTTCAGCGGATTTCACTTCGAACTGGCCGAGCTGTGCGAGGAATATCACTATCGCTAAGCCATTTACAAAGCCCAGCATAACCGGGTAGGGGACCATTCGGATGAACATGCCGAGTTTAAACACTCCGGCGAGAATCTGGATGATACCTGTCAACACGACAGCGGCGAACAAGTATTCGACACCATGCTCAACGACCAGAGCGACCATCACTACTGCCATAGCACCAGTAGCACCCGAGATCATGCCCGGACGGCCGCCAATAACAGAAGTGATCAAACCCACCATAAACGCCGCGTATAAGCCGACAAGCGGATCAACTTTTGCGACAAATGCAAAAGCAACTGCTTCCGGAACTAAGGCAAGGGCTACGGTCAACCCCGATAAAACATCATTTTTTACGCTATATTGTGAGCGAGTAAATAGATTAAACACGGGCGTTGTATCTCGTATAGAGGGCTGGGAAAAGGCGCGAATGGTACACCATCAGCAATCGCTGTCAATGAAATTCGCCATTGAAGGGGGTTATCGGTCAAGGTCAAAAAAAGTTTAGCAGTAATATGAATGTGACATAACTAACACTTATAGAAAAGAGGGGACCGACCAGTGTATCTTAGGTATTCATATTGTGATAAATAAAATAGCAAGTTAATAATATAATATTTATATAAAACAATTAGATAAGGCACACTTCAAGAATATACATGAACTTTAACTATAAATCGAAATTGATTATTCGATTTTAATAGCAAAATTTTATTTGCAGACAGGGAATGAAACTTCTAAGGTCTTATGAGGACAAAAGAATAGATAACAATTTTGTTGTCCCAAGGAAAACCTGAAGTTTTTTTCTTAGAATCTCCAAAACACAGAGGTAATCTCATTTATGAAAAGACAGAAGCGTGACCGATTTGAAAGAGCCCACCATAAAGGATTTACTGCCGCAATTAATGGTAAGTCGAGTGAGCAATGCCCATTTGAAGCAACCGAGGCCAGAGAACAATGGCTTGGCGGGTGGCGAGAGGCCAGAGCCGAAATGAGTAAAGGTTATTACACGTAACTGTCGATTTTGATGAAAATATCTTATATGAATTTTCTTTATAGGCGCTGTCGATAAAGAATCTCCCCGAAAAGCCCTTTATTTAAAGGGCTTTTTATTGTCTGACGGAATTTACTATACGCTGGAAAGCATCAACTGATATAATACTCGGACCAGAAGTTATTGTTAGTTAGATATGTTAGCGACACCTATTCAGGATTTCCCTTTTCCTAAGCCGCCACGTGTATTATCTGAAAGCGAAACCGCTCACTTTAACCAGATATGTAAAGAGCAACTTAAAAAGCACAATGCGGTTTTAATTGCCCACTATTACACGGATCCTGCCATTCAACAGCTAGCCGAAGAAACTGGCGGATTTGTCGGTGACTCACTGGAAATGGCTAAATTTGGCGCTGCCCACAAGGCGACTACATTAGTTGTAGCAGGGGTTAAATTCATGGGCGAAACCTCTAAAATGCTCAGTCCCGATAAACGCGTCATTATGCCGACATTGGAAGCGACCTGTTCGCTCGACCTTGGATGTCCAGCTAAAGATTTCAAAGCCTTTATTGACCAACATCCGGAGAGAACAGTCGTTGTTTACGCCAATACCTCAGCGGAAGTAAAAGCGTTGGCTGACTGGGTTATCACCAGCAGTATTGCCGTCGATGTCATTGAGCATCTGGATGCAAAAGGTGAAAAAATTCTGTGGGGCCCTGATCGTCATCTTGGGCGATACATTCAAAATAAAACCGGTGCAGACATGGTGCTCTGGCAAGGTCATTGTATTGTTCACGATGAATTTAAATATCAAGCTCTGGAAAAAACTATCAAAATGTTTCCCGAAGCCGCAGTATTAGTGCATCCTGAGTCGCCCGAATCAGTTATTGCGCTTGCCGATCATGTTGGTTCCACGTCTCAGTTGATAAAAGCAGCTCGAGATATTCCGCAAAAGCAGGTGATAGTCGCTACCGACAAAGGGATATTTCATAAGATGCAGCAGGCGGCACCCGATAAGGAACTTATTATTGCGCCAACCGCTGGTGAAGGAGCGACGTGTAAGAGCTGTGCTCATTGCCCCTGGATGAAAATGAATGAGTTAACAAATCTGGCAGAAGTCTTTGATCAGTCTGACAATGAAGTCTTTGTTGATGCAGAACTGATTGAGCGCGCGTTGCAGCCTTTGACGAGAATGGTTAACTTTAAAAGTCAATCAATTTAAAACTAGATATCCGCTAAATAACCGATATTGGCTTTTCAAGTCATCGGTTTTTCAAGTCATCGGCCATTACTCGGCACTTAAAAAGACGCGTTGCTGTCAGCAAACGCGTCTTTTTGTGTGAGGCTCTATTATAATTTTGTTGAAAAGTTTGGTCCGCTGCTTTTCTTTTTAGCTGGCTTTGGATCCATGTTTGCTGTTTTACCGCCGCTTTCCGACAAACGCATTTGTAAATTCAGGTCGGTACGGGATTCTGCGAATCGCAGCGCATCTTCGCGACTAATCACACCATCTTTGTATAGCTTGAACAATGATTGGTCAAACGACATCATACCGTCCATATGGTGTTTCTCGATAGCTTTCTTAAGTCCTTCGAGGGTGCCTTTCTGAATTATTTCCTGAATATCTGGCGCTTTTAATAATATCTCTAATGCCGCTACCCGCTTGCCTTGTTGGCTCATTACCAGGCGTTGTGAAACAATACCTTTGAGTACGCTCGACAATTCTTTCATCAGCGAAGCCCGTTGCTCAGAAGGAATCATATTACGAATGCGTTCGAGAACCTGTTTAGCATTATTGCCGTGAATTGTTGCCAGGCAAAGATGACCGGTCTGGGCATAACTTAACGCGTATTGCATTGCTTCTTCGTCACGAATTTCACCAATAAGAATGACGTCTGGCGCTTCACGCATCGCGTTCTTCAAGCCATTGTGATAACTCTTGGTATCTACACCAATTTCCCGCTGGTCAATAATTGACAATTTGTGTTCATGAAGAAATTCGATCGGATCTTCGATGGTTAGAATATGGCTGGTGTCTCGTCGATTTCGATAATCGATCATGGCGGCAAGTGAAGTCGATTTACCGCTTCCTGTTGGACCGCAAACTAACACTAATCCGGTTCTTTCCATGACCAGGTCTGCGACTGCCTTAGGTAGATTTAATACATCAAAATTAGGGATATCAGACTTGATATGGCGCATGACCATACCAACTTCACCGCGTTGCATAAATACATTAACGCGGAAACGACCTATGTCACCAACAGAAATCGCAAAATTTTGTTCCCATTCTTCTTCGAATTCTTCGATTTGTTTTTTCGACATCAGTTCATACGCTATATCTCTGATAGCACCTGGAGGCATAGGACCCTGGCCCATCGGTGTAGAAACACCCTCTATTTTCATGTGGGGAGGGGCACCGGTACTGAAAAACAGGTCTGAAGCATTTTTTTCTGCCATTAGACGCAGCAGTAGTTTTATATCCATTGAGGTTCCTTAATCATGAAATTTCAGTCTGAGATAGTTAATTGGATTTATTAGTAGTCAAATCAGACGGTCGCTGACTTATGATAGACCGAAAATTATCTTTTATAAAGCATTGCCATTTAAATCGATATTGTATAATCTACGCGCCTCGTGACATTGGCTCAAATGAAAGGACGAGCGCGGTCAAATTTATGGTTGCATAGTCTAATTTTCAAGTGTCACAGAGTATTACGGTGAGTTGTCCGAGTGGTTGAAGGAGCACGCCTGGAAAGCGTGTATAGGTTAACACCTATCGAGGGTTCGAATCCCTCACTCACCGCCAGTTGATATATAGTAACCTTGATAAATAATCAGGGCTGCTTTATAGCGATAAAACTTGGTATTAGTGAGGGAGTCGAACCCGAAAAAAGGGTTTGAGCAAGTTGCGATTAGCAACTTACAACATCGGCGCAGTGCGACGATGGCCCGCAGGGTGGAGCGCAACGCGCGAAATCATCCCTCACTCACCGCCAGTTGATATATAGTAACCTTGATAAATAACCAGGGCTGCTTTATAGCGATAAAACTTGGTATTAGTGAGGGAGTCGAACCCGAAAAAAGGGTTTGAGCAAGTTGCGATCAGCAACTTACAACATCGGCGCAGTGCGACGATGGCCCGCAGGGTGGAGCGCAACGCGCGAAATCATCCCTCACTCACCGCCAGTTTGCTGGTTAAAATATGACCGCAAAAAAAGCTGGTTTTATCAGCTCAGCTGTATACAATACCGCTTCTTATTATGGTGGTCCTATTGGTCCTCCCGCAACGATAGGTTGTGAACTCCGCCAGGCCCGGAAGGGAGCAACGGTAGCAATTGACTCGTGTGCCGGGATGTGGCTGGTAGGATCGCCTCCATCTTCGTTTCGCGCTCTCCTATGCAGCAATCTTAAATAAATCTGTGACACCTATTCAGCTTCGATTATAATGGCCGAATGATAATAATTAATTAAGGGTTTATGGTGTATGAGTTATCAGGTTCTAGCCCGAAAATGGCGACCTAAAGATTTTAGCGAACTGGTTGGTCAGCAACAAACGGCACAAGCGCTAATCAATGCCTTAGAAAGCCAGCGACTTCACCATGCCTATTTATTCACCGGTACCCGTGGTGTCGGCAAAACCACCATTGCTCGAATTTTATCCAAAAGTTTAAACTGTGAGAAGGGCATAACCGCTAATCCCTGTGGCGAGTGCTCAAGTTGTGTTGAGATCAGTCAGGGTAATTTTGTTGACTTGTTAGAAATCGATGCGGCGTCTAAAACTAAAGTTGAAGACACTCGAGAATTATTAGACAACGTACAATATCGTCCTACGCGGGGTCGCTATAAGGTCTACCTTATCGATGAAGTACACATGTTGAGCGGCCACAGTTTTAATGCGCTCCTGAAGACCCTCGAAGAGCCACCTCCTCACGTTATCTTTTTGTTGGCGACCACCGATCCACAGAAAATGCCGGTAACAGTTTTGTCTCGTTGCCTACAGTTTCATTTGCGTCGCATGGAAATAAATGAAATCACCGGTCATCTGACGCAGATCTTAGAGGCAGAACAAATTCCTTGTGAAAAAGGAGCGCTAGAACCCATCGCCAAAGGCGCTGATGGTAGTATGCGTGATGCCCTTAGTCTTCTCGATCAAGCGATTGCCTATTGTGGTGAAGAAATTAAAACACAAGTCGTTCTCGACATGCTTGGCAGTATCGATCGTGAGTATGGTTTTCAGTTGCTTGATGCCATTCGTGCAAATGATGCTGGTCAACTTATCCAGGTTATCGAGAATATCGCCCAATTTTCGCCAGATTTCGATGAACTTTTGAGTGATTGGTTATCTTTACTGCACGCGCTAGCCGTTTGTCAGGCGACGGGCAGTCACAGCGATGAACGAATCGGTCAGTTGGCCAAGGATATTAGTGCCGCTGATCTTCAATTGTTCTACCAGTTGTCATTACATGCGAAACGAGACCTTGGTTATGCGCCTCATCCTCGTCAGGGTTTTGAAATGGCTATGCTAAGAATCTTGGCCTTTAAACCGGCAACCAAGCCGGGGGCAACTCAACCGGGCCTGCGTAGCAAAAATATTCCTGGCGCGTTAGAAACGAGCGGGGGAGGTGCGACCAGCGAAAAAGCTCAATCTGCCCAAGCTTCAGCTGTAGAAACTTCCGCGAGTATGGCTTTGAATAACGGTCCGCACACCAATCTGAATGCGGCCCAAACGACCCCTCAAAATACCAGCCGCAGTGCTAGCCGCAATGGGGCGGTCGGCGTCCAGGCAGTCGCTCAACAAGTCGTCGAAGAGGGGGCATCTGCGATAGTGTCAGAACCCGAAGCGAAGCTTGAAGTTTCAAAAACAAAATTAAAAGTTGTTGTCAATAATTCCGCAACTGGGCAATTACAACAGCAAACGAATATAGAAAACGCTGATGTCAGCAATCTTGCGCAATCGCAAGAAACCACAACACATCAAGCAAGTGACGACAATCTGGATACAACAGCCGATTCAGATTCCACTCGACCGGCTGTAGAAAAAATTCAATTTAATCAAGTGGACAATCAGAATTGGTTTGATGTTGTCACCGGACTCACAATTACCGGACACGGGATGCAAGTTTTGTTAAATTCCACCGCGGAGGTCAACGACGGCGTTCTCAATATTTCGGTATTGGACAAAATGGAGCCTTTAATGACTGATAGTGCGCGGCAGATGATTAATGACGGTCTTCAGTCATACTTTGAAGTATCCAAACTCAATCTTAACTTTCAATTTGTCGACGCTACTGGTGAGACCCCAAGAGAAAAATTGGCAAGAATCCATGAACTTGCTTTAGATGAAGCCGAGCAAACATTGCTGGCCGATCCACAAATCAAATTTTTGTTAGCGCAGATAAACGGTGTTTTACCGAGAGAATCGATTCAGCTAAAAAATTAAATCAGGTGTTAAGAGGTATCTATGAAAGGTTTAGGCGGCTTGATGAAACAAGCCCAGGAAATGCAGGAAAAAATGCAACGTGCACAAGAAGAAGTTGCTAATCTGGAAGTAATGGGCCAATCGGGTGCCGGTATGGTTAAAGTCACTATGACCGGTCGCCATGATGTTAAACGTATTGAAATCAACGATGAATTATTATCAGATGACAAAGAAATTCTGGAAGATCTGATTGCCGCTGCGGTAAATGACGCGGTCAGAAAAGTTGAAGAAGAATCGAAAGAACGCATGTCTTCTGTAACAGCCGGCATGCCAATCCCGCCCGGTTTTAAAATGCCTTTTTAAGGCATTAATTCACGAATGGAAAATACCCCTCTTTTAAAGCAGCTTGTTTCCGCTCTTCAATGTTTACCGGGCGTAGGTCGTAAATCTGCGCAACGGATGGCTTACTATCTGTTAGATAAGGATCGTCACGGTGCCAATCATTTAGCGACGATTCTCTCACAATCGATGCAGCAGATTGGGAATTGCGAACGATGCCGCGATTATACTGAGTCGGCAATTTGTGAAATTTGCGCAAATGACAAGCGCAATAGCCAACTACTTTGTATTGTTGAGTCGCCGGCTGATATTGCCGCTATTGAAGCGACCGGGTCGTATTCCGGAAAATACTTTGTTTTAATGGGAAGTCTTTCACCACTCGATGGAATTGGACCTGAAGAAATTGGTTTAGACAAACTCAAAGTGTTGGTTGAGGAATCTGATTGTGATGAAATTATTGTGGCTACTTCTGCTACGGTTGAAGGTGAAGCGACCGCCCATTTTATTTCTTCGATGGTTCATAACATTGACAACAGACAAATTTCAGTTAGTCGATTAGCGCAGGGCGTTCCTATCGGCGGAGAGCTGGAATATCTCGATTCATCGACTTTAGCACTTTCGTTGGCTAATCGTCAGAGTCTCTAGGTTCAATCGCTTGGCCCGTCATTCTGGTATTTTCGATGAATAATAAGCCTCACTGGGAAAATGTTTACCGTGACAAAAATGCGGCTCAGGTCAGTTGGTATCAGAAAGAGTCGACGCTTTCACTGCAACTGATCAAACATACTGGTGTCACGTTAGACGAAGCAATCATTGATATTGGCAGTGGCGCTTCTGCGTTAGTTCGTGATTTGGTGAATAATCGTTATCGAAATATATCTGTGCTCGATCTAGCTGAATCGGCAATTGAAACCGCGAAAGCGCGATTAGGTGACGCTGCTGCTGACATTCAGTGGATGGCTGCGGATATCACACGAATAAAATTGCCGGCTGACCGCTATGCGCTGTGGCACGATAGGGCGGTTTTTCATTTTCTGGTTGACCCGAAGGAGCGGCTTGCCTACCTGGAAAACCTCACTCGTAGTGTCAAGCAAGGTGGGCACGTCATAATAGCAACATTTGCACAGGATGGTCCGGAAAAATGTAGCGGCTTACCAGTAGAGCGGTACAGTGCAGCAAAACTTGACGCGACGCTCGGCGATCAATTTAAGTTAATTTCCAATCACAAAGAGCTTCACAAAACACCGTTCGATTCTCAGCAACGTTTCCTATATTGTTATTTCAGAAAAGTTTGACGCAAAGTCTGCTTATCGTGTCAGTTCGCCCCGTAGATTCATTTGCATCTGTTGTTTTATCGCGTCGACAGAAAGTTCGCTACTGAGCAAATAACTAAGCTTAGTTAGGGTAGCCTCTGGCGTCATATCAAATCCGCTAATAACACCAGAGTCGAGTAACAATTGACCGGTTTCATATCCGCTCATATCCACACTGCCTTTGTAGCACTGAGTACAGTTAACTATTACCACACCTTGATCAGAGGCCTTTCGTAACAACCTCAACAGAGCTTTATCATTGCAGGGGGCATTGCCCATGCCGTAAGTCATCAATACCAGTCCTTTAATTGACGAAGAAAGTACCGTCTCTAGTAACTCTGCCGGAAAGCCAGGAAATAGTGACAGCATGATGACCTGAGGCGTCGTGATTTTTCTGATTTTTAGGGTTGCTGCCGGCTCTCGCAATAAGAGATGTTTTTTAAGATTGATTTTTGTGCCGACTTCTCCAATTGCGGGGAAATTTGGTGATTCAAAGGCGTGAAATCCACTAGCATCGAGCTTTCTTGCCCGATTACCACGGTAGAGGCGATTGTGGAAATACAGGCCTACTTCAGGAATATCGTAATTGCCTGCCAAAATGAGAGAAGTAACAAAATTATCACGTGCATCCGTCCGCATCTGTGACCAGGGGATCTGTGAGCCAGTGACAATCACCGGCTTGGATAAATCTTCCAGCATAAAAGACAGCGCTGAGGCGGTATAAGCCATGGTGTCTGTTCCATGGAGGACAACAAATCCATCGAAATCATCAAACCTTGTTTCGATATCTTGAGAAATTCGATACCAGTCTTCCGGTGTAATGTTTGACGAGTCAATCAGGTTTTCGTACTCATACATCTCAACCTGGGGCATTTCTGGAGATTCAAACTCTGGAAGCGATGAAATGAGATCGGTAAAATAACCAGATTCAGGCACAAAGCCTTTTTCGCCGGGTTTCATACCAATTGTTCCGCCGGTGTAAGCGACATAAACTTTCTTTTTATTCATCGTTATTTAACTGATTGAGTGGGGAAGCGTAAGAATAAATGAATCTTTCCATGAAAACAAAAAAAGCGACATATGAAATGTCGCTTTTTGCTTCAATTGCTTTCGAGTCAATTACTGAATATTGCAGAAACAATTCGCATAAGCATGGTTGGGGTCGTTCCATATATCCAACGCTTTAACGCTGGCTGAAATTTGTCCCATGATTTTGCGTTTTAGCGTCTGTTTTGCTGGCGCTTTAGCTTTGTCTTCAAATTCCTGCTTAATTTCTGCGCTGCCCAACAATTGTTTTAAGAACAACTCTTTTTCACTTAATTCGCGTTTAACAAACCAGGTATCGTATTTTTCCAGACCTGCGAGTTTTGCTGCCGAGGCGACCGCGTCGTTGAGTGAACCGAGGTTATCGACCAGTCCGTGTTCGTGTGCTTGTTGTCCAGACCAGACACGACCTTGAGCAATATTATCAACCTGATCACGTGTCATATTACGTCCTTTACTAACAAGCGCTAAAAACTTTTCATAACCTGCGTCAATACTGGTTTGGATGATATCACCAACTTCTGGACTGAGAGGTTGGCCGGTATCGACGGGGTTGGCATATTTAGTGGTACCAACGCCGTCTCTAAAAATACCATATTTATTCAATGGTTTTTCAAATGTCGGTAGCATCCCGAATATCCCGATTGAGCCAGTGATTGTTGTTGGGCGCGCCCAGATTTCATCGGCCGTAGCAGAAATCCAGTAACCACCTGAAGCGGCCACATCACCCATTGAAACGACGACTTTTATGCCATCTTCTTGCGCTTTGACGAGCTCTTCGCGAATCACTTCTGACGCAAATGCGCTTCCACCGCCGCTGTCTATTCGTAATACTATGGCTTTAACTTTGTCGTTCAGGCGAGTTTTGCGAATTATGCGAGAAACCGTGTCACCGCCAATATTGCCTTCTTTGTGCTCACCATCCAAGATGTTGCCTTTGGCGGTAATGACTGCAACTTTATCTGAACGTGGATTGACATAATCTACAGGCCCTTTAATCGCTTTCAGGTAGGCCTTGTGACTAATTTGTTTAAAGCTCTTGTGTTGTTCGTCCTGGCCGACCAGGTCAACCATCATGCTTCTGAATTCGATTCGCGTCATTAAGCCGTCGACCAGTTTATTGTCAACGGCCATTTTTGCCGCGTCACCCTGATACTCAATCAGATTTTCGCGGTAATTATTAATGTAGGCCGCAATATCGTCGTTAGTTATCGAACGTTTGGCGGCGATATCTGACTTAAAACTGGTCCAAAGATCGCCTAACCAGGCGCGGTTTGCTTCTTTTGCAGCATCAGACATACTGTCGCGAGTAAAAGGTTCAACTGCAGACTTGTAGGTACCAACCTTAAATACGTGCATATTGATTTCGAGGTTATCTAGTAAGGATTTGAAATAGGTACCAACGCGCGCAAAACCGGTTAAAAAGACACCACCTTGTGGGTTCATATAAACTTCGTCTGCCAGGCTTGCAAGATAATATTGGTGTTGTGAAAAATTATCATCAAAGGCAATAACCTTTTTCCCACTGGATTTAAAGTCTTCGATAGCGTCACTTAAATCCTGAAGTTTGGTGACGCCAGCGCCCCAAAGATACTTGGTTGATATGACCATTGCAGTAATTCTGTCATCGTCTTTGGCGTTGTCGATTGCTTCAATGAGATCGTAAAGCAAAGTTTCCGGCGCGTCTTCATTGCCTGTTGCTTCTTTCATTGCTTCGTCGATTGGGTCGACATAGGTCAGTTGTTCAACAATGTAGCCCTCTGGCTTTAATACCAGTGCGACGCCTTTTTCAACACGAGGTTTATCACCTGAGCTTAACATGGCAGAAATGAGCAAAAACAGAATCACAAAAAACACCAGGTTAAGGATGATCTTACGCGTGAGATCTAACCCATACCAAAGATTCTTAAATAGCTTAGTCATATTGTTCCTTAGAGTAATTTCAGTCGATTTAAGCACTTATCATGCTTTCTGTCTTATCATAATCGAAGACCATTGCAAGTGTTAGTGCAAATCTTACAATTTAAAAGCAAAGCCTGAAGATATTATCTAAACGATTGAAAAGCAACAATAAATGATGTCAACAAAAGTGTTAACAATCTTTTCTTAAATGGAAAATACAGTTCCTTTAACTGGTCCAATCTGTTATAAATACGCCCAGAGTGAGTAATCTATTGATGAGACCTGTAATGTCGCCAAATCATAATACAGAAAAACCTAACGCAGACGTCCCTTATCCGGCACTATTCGACCCGATCAAAATTCATAGTCACTTGCTGCCAAATCGTGCAATTATGGGGTCCATGCACACCGGCCTTGAAGAAATGCGCGGTGGTTTTAAAAAGCTTGCCCAATATTATAAAGAGCGTGCCCAAGGTGGCGTTGGACTGATTGTGACGGGTGGAATCGCGCCAAATTTTGCTGGCCGCGTTTCGCCAATGGGCAGTCAATTAAGCTTTTTCTGGCAAGTCGCCAAACACCGCAAAATTACTGATGCGGTGCATTCGGTCGGTGGTAAAATTGCGATGCAAATTCTCCATACAGGACGTTACGCGTATCATCCTTTCAGTGTTGCCCCTTCAGCGATAAAAGCACCAATCAGTCCTTTCAAGCCAAAAGCATTGTCCGAACGAGGCATTCAGAAAACGATAAGAGATTTTGTTAACTGTGCAAAAAAAGCGCAACAGGCGGGTTATGATGGCGTTGAAATTATGGGGTCGGAAGGTTACCTGATCAATCAGTTTATTGTCAGTAAGACCAACAAGCGCAATGACAAGTGGGGCGGAAGTTTTGAAAATCGAATGCGTTTCCCGCTCGAAATTGTTCGCCAGGTAAGAGAGGCGGCTGGGCCCGATTTTATCATTATTTATCGATTGTCTATGCTAGATCTGGTGGAAAAAGGTAGCAGCTGGGATGAAGTCGTCCAGTTAGGTCAAGCCATTGAAAAAGCCGGTGCCTCGGTAATCAACACGGGGATTGGTTGGCATGAAGCTCGCGTACCAACCATTGCGACTTCAGTTCCTAGAGCAAATTTCGCCTGGGTAACAGAAAAAATTAAGCCCCACATTAATATTCCACTGATTACTACCAATCGCATCAATACGCCGGAAGTTGCTGATTCCATTATCGCTCAAGGCAAAAGTGATCTGGTATCTATGGCGCGGCCATTCCTGGCAGACGCTGAATTTATGAATAAAGCCAAAGCTGGTAAAGCCGAAAAAATAAACACCTGCATCGCCTGTAATCAGGCGTGTCTGGACCACATATTTGAACATAAGCGCGTGACCTGTCTGGTTAATCCGCGCGCCTGTTATGAGTTAGAACTCAATTTCGTCCCAACAGACAAGCCAAAGAATCTAGCGGTAATTGGTGCTGGTCCCGCCGGTATGTCATTTGCCACTTATGCGGCAGAAAGAGGGCATACGGTTACGCTGTTTGACGCTGCCGATAAAATCGGCGGTCAGCTTAATGTGGCTAACCAGATACCTGGAAAAGAAGAGTTCTATGAAACCTTGCGCTATTTTAGCGAGCGGATTAAGGATACTGGCGTTCAGCTAAAGCTAAACCATACCGTGACCGAAGACAATCTGGCCGATATGAATTTTGATGAAATTATCGTCGCGACAGGCATTTCACCGCGAAAACCGCCAATTAAAGGCATTGATCACCCCAAGGTGATGAATTACCTGGATGTGTTAAAACACAAGAAAACGGTCGGTAAAAAGGTCGCCATTATCGGTGCTGGCGGGATTGGCTTTGATGTCGCCGAATATTTGACTCATGATGGTGAGTCACTGAGTTTGCGACCTGAAGACTGGGCGAATGAATGGCGAGTAGATATGGATTACCACCACCGAGGTGGTCTACTTGAAAAGCCAGCGATAGAACCTTCGCCAAGAGAAGTTTATCTGTTGCAACGAAAAGCCAGTAAAATTGGAGCGGGTCTCGGTAAAACCACAGGCTGGATTCATCGTTCGAGTTTAAAAAATAAACGAGTGAAGACTTTAAACGGCGTCGAATATGAGAAAATAGATGATAAAGGGCTGCACATTGTTCAAGACGGTAAGTCTCAATGTCTTGAAGTCGATCATGTCGTGGTTTGTGCGGGACAAAATCCTTTAAAGTCGTTGTATGAATCGCTTAAATCGCAAAATAAAACAGCCCACCTGATTGGCGGCGCCGATGTAGCTGCCGAACTCGATGCAAAACGCGCGATTCGTCAAGGAGCAGAGTTGGCGGCAGAAATATAGCTAAAAAGAGATATTTGCCGTGGTCGACAATACTTTTATTTAACATCTTGCTAAGACGTAGTTGTCTAATGACAATTTATAATTAAATTTCACTGTGAGATCGCTCAGTGGCTGCTATATTTAGAATAACTAAAAAAGTTAAACCATTTAGTTAAAAAGGTATAGTAGTATGCTGATTTATAAAGGCTTTATCGGTCAAATTGACTATGATAGTGAAACGAGCAGGCTCGTAGGCGAAGTGGTTAACTCGGTCGATTTACTTGAATTTGACGGACAAAGCGCGCAGGAAATTCGCGAGAATTTTTGTCGCTGTGTCGATGAATATCTGATTATGCAAAGAGAACTTGCAGGCATAAGCCCGACGCCATTTGTCGGAAACTTTACTGTCTGCTTGTCGACCGATAAACAGGATAAAGTGATTAAAGCAGCACAAAGCCAGGGTGAAAGTGTTTCCCATTGGCTCAATAAGCGTATCGACTCCCACCTCAATCAATACTTTGCCAGAATTGCCTGAACCAATAGCTTTCACCGATAGATAGTTCTGGCCAGTTTCCTGACGATGTTGTTTTAAAGAACAAAGACTTCATCGCAATTTCTGCTATAATCGCGCCCTCATTGTTAACCACTATTATTATCCGCTGTGACAAATTTTGATAAAGTTCAATTTTTTGAAATTGACGCTGATTACCAAGGGCAAAGAATTGATAACTTTTTATTTACACGACTAAAAGGTGTACCGAAAAGTCGTGTGTACCGCATTTTGCGGAAGGGCGAAGTGCGCGTTAATAAAAAGCGGGTAAAAGCCGAATATAAACTCCAGTCTGGTGATGTTCTAAGGATACCTCCGATCAGAATCACCCCCAAAGAAGACACGATCAATCTAGAAAAATTTGATCGTGTCAAAGAATTGGAATGCGCGATTATTCATGAAACCAAACAGTTCATTCTACTCAACAAGCCCTCTGGGCTAGCCGTTCACGGTGGAAGTGGCTTGTCGTTTGGCGTTATCGAAGCATTAAGAGCCTTACGGCCCAAAGAAAAGTTTCTGGAGCTTGTGCACCGTCTTGACAGAGATACTTCCGGTTGTTTACTTATTGCAAAGCGTCGAAGCTATTTAACGCATTTTCATGAACAGTTGCGAAGCAAGCAGATGAAAAAAGAGTATCTTGCCATTGTCAGTGGTGACTGGGACAACCAGCACAACCGAGTTGTCGCTCCCTTAAAGAAGAATCAATTAAAATCTGGTGAAAGGCTGGTTTCAGTCGATAGTCATGGCAAGGAATCAGAAACACGGTTTAAATGTCTCAAACGCTTTGGCAACTATAGTTTAATTAGGGCGATGCCCATGACTGGCCGTACGCATCAAATACGGGTCCATGCGCAATATGCTGGTTGTCCATTATTGGGTGATGACAAATACAGTGATCCGTCGGCCGATCCTGAAATTTTAAAGTCATTACAAATTAAGACATTTTTATTACATGCCCATAAACTATCCTTTAGTACGCCAGACAACGAAAAAATTCAAACATTTGAAGCGCCATTGCCACTCACAATGAATCGGGTAATTGATGCCTTTGGTAACTCATAAACATGCCATTAATGCTCATAGAGAAAGCCTAATAATGAAAATTCATAATCCTTACTCATTCGTCATTTTTGATTGGGATGGCACGCTCATGGACTCAACGGGTAGAATTGTATCTGCGATGCAAAATTCTGCTCATAATGTTGGCTTACCTGTGCCCACAGAGAAACAGGTAAAGAGTATTATTGGCCTTAGTATGCAAGCCGTAACAGACACACTGTTTCCAAATGCAGACGAGCACAATCGTTCGCGACTGTTAGAAGAGTATCGCTTTCAATATATCGAGGGAGACAATACGCCCACACCTTTATTTGAGGGAGTGATGGAGCAACTCGAGTGGCTCAAACAACAGGAAGTCACCATAGCAGTAGCGACAGGCAAAGCCCGCGCAGGTTTAGATAGGGTACTGAAAGAAGTTGGTCTGATAGATTTTTTTGACCATAGTATTTGCGCAGACGAAGCTGCGGGAAAACCGCACCCTGAAATGGTTAATAGATTAATGGAGAAATTTGGCAAGCAGCACGATGAAACAATTGTCGTTGGCGATAGCATTCACGATTTACATATGGCACAAAACGCCCGCGTCGACGCGATTGCAGTAACCAGTGGCGCGAATCAACAACATGAACTGACACCATTTGAGCCGATAGCTATTCTCGACAACGTTAATCAGATTCGCGACTGGTTTTCCAAGCCAGTCAATTAAACATCTTCAAATGACCTCAAAGACTATTGCGATAATTCAACTGGTATCTACCATGTTGATGGTGGCTCTAGTCACAGTATTAGCGAAAAAAACATTAGCTGACATCCAGGCTATTGACTTTATCTGGTTGCAGATGGTCTTCGCCTGTGTATCCATCTGTATATATAGTTTTTGGATTAAACGCGAAAAAATAACTGCAAACATACCTTTGGCCGCCTGGGCGATTATTCTCGCAATTGGAATTAGTAACTTTACGATAGTTAGAACGTTATTTATCTTAGCGCTAGAAGTTATGCCGGTTACAACCCACGCATATTTGATCAACTTCGTTGGCATAATGACGATGATCTTAAGTGCCATCTTCTTGCGTGAAAGGCCGGGTTTCTGGCAAGTCGTTGGCGCATTAGTCGCGATTGCCGGCATTCAGATTTATTTTCGAGTTATTCCAGATAATCAACTGATTTATGGCCTGGTCCTTATCGCCTTAGCAGTATTCTTTTTAGCATTAACGAATATTCTGATGCGACTATTACATTTAAAGTATCCAAATTTTTTATCGCACAACGTCGTTTCAAGCGTTGCGGTTGTCTCGGGTGGGTTACCGCTTATTTTGTATGGTCTACAATATTGGGAACGGGCTTTAACGATTAGCTTTAATCATTGGATAGTGATAGCTGCGAATGGGGTAATTGCTATGTCATTAACCATGAACGTGTTTAACCTGGTATTAAAAGTGTTGCGAGCATATCAGGCGAGTATTCTGGCATCGTCGGGCTTAGTTTTTACGGCGATGTTTGCAATTCCGATATTAGATGAAAGTTTGAACCTGTTTCAATTGGGTGGAATTGCGTTATTATTGTTGGGTATTGCGATGGTGCAATGCTTTAGAAATGCACAATAGCTAAAATCAAGAGATAAAAAAGGAGTTCGACTTATTCAGTCGAACTCCTGGTTTAAATTGGTTAGCTTTTTTTCGCTACCTTATGTGACTTATTCTTTTTAGGCTCGACAACTTGAAGCGATTTAAGGAAATTAATAATCGCTGCTTTATCTTCGGTTGTTAAACCATCAAAGTTATCCCGGCTATCGCGACCTTCGCCGCCGTGATAAAGGATTGCTTCGGTTATGGTAGTAATATCACCGCGATGACCATAAGGCGCAGAGCTACCAACATCCCAAAGTTTACGAGTAAGGAAAAACTCTCGACCGGGGCGACCATCCTGTTCTGGACGACCTTGATCTAATTGCTCGTTACAGAAGAAACGGATAGCGTCAGCTTGATCTTCGGCATCACACAAATTGTGACGTTTTAAATCGGTGTAGGCTCGAATGACTGCGCCATTTTTACCGTGTTTTTTCACCCGAGGAAACTCACCCATTTTAGTCATGTCAAAAGAAATGGTTTGAGTCGTATCGCTAAAGGTTCCTGCCGGGTTGTAGGGGTTAGGTTCGCTAAAGATTCGACTATCCAATTCCATTTGTGGCACATGACAGCCAGCGCAACCTATGTCATTAAATAACATTTCGCCTTTTTTCACTTCCATGCGGGCTTCTTTACCTTGTGGCATAACCTGAACGGGCGTACCTAATGCTGCCTGGAAAATTGACGCCGCTGTCATATCGCCAATAGTAAGTTCGCGTTCAACACCATCTTCATCAAAATCAGGGTCATTGCCTTTAGCGGGATTCAAATCGAACCGTTCTTCCGCTTGCATCCCATGATGATGATTCATCGCGTTAACTGTAAACTCACGAATTGAAGTGACCACACCCGCCTGATGGAAAGGTTTTATAACCAAATCAGAATCAATGCCCCAACTTTGCGTAACGACACCACCTTCCTTCTTAATGTCAAAATTAACACCTTTAGTGCTAAGGGTATGCATGCCATCGGGTAAAACACTCGCTTGAGCCTGTAACTCAGCGGTCATTTCTCTGGCCAGCATTTCAATTGGACCGGCGCCAAACATTCCTAACGTGTTTCGTTCATTACTAAACTCACCGGATGTTGAAAAGGTTACCGGATCTAGGGCTTGTGCCAGAACAAACACGTTGGCGACTATATCGCCAGCTCCACCGTCCCTCGGTTGCGCGTGGCAACCACTGCAAGAGTTAGACTCTGGTGCAGATGTTCTGATAAAGTCTGGCTGATCAGCTATTCGCTTATTTCCAGTGCCAGTAGTTGCAGGTCTTCCTTGACCGTCGCAAATGTTAAACTTTGCGACAAACAATTCACGGCCTTTTTCGAAAATTTCTTTAAAAGTATAGTCACCGTCGACGATATCGTCGTGCTCGAAAGCAGGGCTTAAGACACCAGGTTCTGGAAAATCGGGACCACAGCTGGCTAAAGCATTACCGCTATAAAACAGGCAAACTAAAACGACTGGTTTAAGAAGAGTTAAGAATAAGTTTGATTTATTTGATGAACATTGGTTGGAATGTGATTTCATGACGCCTCCTTTATCATTATCAATCCGTTCAAGGCGCGTGGCATCACCAGAAGTGACTACAGAGCAACGCCCAAGAACAACAGGAGGTCGCCAACTACTTTAGCTGGTTTAATTCATTAGATTTTTAGCTCTCACGCCAACGTTACTTTACGCCCGATTACAATATAAATAAATAGTAATATTTAATATTGTCTAGAACTATAAACATGTATAGTTATAATATATTTATACACAGATTGATGGCTGGATAGCCTGAAATGCCGTTTATATTGTACGCGAACCAGATAGCTATGCGAGAGTGTTACTTAGCGAAAGTGGGTTAGCCGTTTTCGAGATAAAGAAGTCGGCTTGCTAATTTTCCAAGATTATTATGGCTCATGCGTCAATATTAATCTCTAAAGCGTCAAACATTTTACAAAGACGTATTAATGGTAAGCCTTCTAATGCGGTCGGATCATGACTGACAATCTTATCAAATAAAGTCACGCCAAGAGATTCCACTTTAAAACTACCGGCACAATCATAGGGTTGATCGATGTTCAGATAGTTTTCAATTTTGTCGGCCGATAAGAGTTTAAAATAAACCTGAGTCGTTTCTTTTTCATACAAGGTGATACCTTCAGCATGATTTATCAGGCACAAGCCAGTGATAAAATCAACGCGCTGCTGTGAGAAAGACATTAATTGTTCGGCTGCTCGCTCGTGCGTACCGGGTTTACCGAGTATGTTATCGTTACATACTGCTATCTGATCTGAGCCTATCACCCATGAATCCCTCAAGCGCTCAGCCACTTTTCGTGCTTTGTCAATCGTCAAGCGCTTAACGAGTTCAAGCGGGGGCTCGCCTGGCATGCTAGATTCGTCGATATCTGGGCTGTGAACCTGAAAAGGGATTTGCAGCCGAGACAAGAGACGTGCTCTGTAAGTAGAACCAGAAGCCAGTACTAGGTTTAATGATGGATTTTGCTTTTTCATTTATTCGATCATAGCTGTGTGTGAAACGTGCGCTTTTTGCTGAGCATGCCAAAGCTCTGCATACAAACCCTGTTGTTGAATCAGTGTTTGGTGATTCCCCATTTCAGCGATTTGTCCCTGATTAAGGACAATTATTTTATCGGCATTAACAATTGTCGATAATCGGTGAGCGATAACCAGACTGGTATAGTTGCTCGAAATTTCTTCAATAGCGCTTAAAATGGCGGATTCCGATTTGCTATCTAGCGAAGAAGTGGCTTCATCAAAAATCATAATCGGTGGCCTTTTTAATAGGGCTCTTGCAATGGCTACTCGTTGTTTTTCGCCGCCAGATAGCTTGAGTCCACGTTCACCAACAAAAGTATTAACGCCTTCGGGTAAAGATTCAATAAACCGATCAAGGTGCGCCATTTGAATGGCCAACATTACATCTTCATCGCTCGCTTCTGGGTTGCCATAGCGAACATTTTCTAAGATAGTGTCATTAAATAGGACCGTGTCTTGAGGAACTATTCCAATATTTCGCCTAAGCGATCGTTGGGTAACTTCGTTGATAGGCTGATTACCAATGATAATTTCACCTTTGGTTGGGTCGTAAAAACGAAGCAGTAGTTTCACGATGGTCGATTTTCCGGCACCGCTACTTCCCACTATCGCCACTGTCTGTTTAGGATGAATGGTAAAACTAATCCCTTGTAATATATTTCGCTCTTTCGAATAGGAAAAATGGACCTGATTAAAAATAATTGCGCCGTCGGGTTTTAACAAAGTTTTCGCTTCGTTCTTATCACGCACCGCAGGGCGACGCGCAAGCAGCGAAAACATCTTTTCAATATTAACCAGGGCTACGCGGATTTCTCGATAGATAAAACCAAGAAAATTCAGCGGCATAAATAATTGCATCATAAAGGCATTAATCAGGACAAAATCCCCAACGGTAATGTCGCCAGCCATAACACGAGACACGGCAAGGTACATCAGGGCGGTAATCGCTCCGCTGATAATCAAGGCCTGGCCGCCGTTTAGCGCAAAAAGGCTCAGGCGATTTTTTCTTTTTGCAAGTTCCCAGGTTTCAAGATCTTTATCGTAGCGACGACTTTCGTGCGCTTCATTGGTGAAATACTTGACGGTTTCATAGTTAAGCAAACTATCGATCGCGCGCGTATTGCTGTTTGAGTCGGCTTCGTTGGCTTCCCTGACAAATTGGTTACGCCAGTTAGTCGTAATAACTGAAAAAGTGATGTAGACGGCAATTGAGCCCGCTGTAACTAGACCAAAAGCTGCACCGTAACTGGTCAATAATATACCGACTACTAAAGAGATTTCTATGATGGTCGGTATGATATTAAAGACCATGAATCGCATGATAAAGCTAATTCCGTGCGTACCGCGGTCAATGTCCCGCGCGAGTCCACCTGTTCGTCGGTCGAGATGAAAACCTACATCTAATGCGTGGAGATGTTTAAATACTCGAAGTCCAACTCGGCGGATGGTCCTTTCTGTAACTCGACTGAATAATGTATCGCGAAGTTCACCGAAGGCCACCGTGCTAAACCGGAAAAAACCGTAAGCAAATACCAGCGCCAGCGGCGTTAGTAGCCACAGTGGGGTAGTCTGGTTAAGAACCGCTGAAGAATTACTTTCGACTGGTTGAAGACCGTCCACGATCATTTTAAGTAAAAAAGGCATAACGATGGTGGATAATTTGGCAAACACCATAAAAACTAATGCAAGAATAATACGCCCTTTAAATTCCGTTAAATAAGGCCAGAGTTGCTTTAGTATCTTCCAGTTTATCGTGGTTTGAGTATCGATTTGTTGACCGCTTGAACGCATACTTTATTATCCAACTTTATAGATAATTATATTGTATCAGCCAGTTTAGCTGGCGGACACGCTTTATTATTGTTGATTGTCAGCGATTATTAGTGATTATCTTGAAGCGCTAAGTGCGACAATATATCCTCAGAAGTCGTTATTGTCATAAACAAAATTCAGCTATAATTCGCACCAGAAATTGACTTAACAAGAGAAACTTTATGTCGCACGAACCCGAAGTAACCGTCAGAGACTTGTATGAAGAATTTATTGACGAAATTTGCGACACGGAAATTGTATGGGGAATTAGCAACCAGGAAGGCTGGGCTATTTGCGACTCCAACGATTTTGAAGGCAAACAAGCCATGCCTTTCTGGTCAAGTGAAGCATTAGCAAAAGCTCTGTGCACGGATGATTGGGCAGACTACCAGCCTCGGCCGATACCCGTAGAAGAGTTTCTAGATGATTGGCTCCATGGCATGCATGAAGATGAAATTCTGGTCGGCACAAACTGGGATGACGATTTGGTTGGCCCTGAAGTTGAACCAATCATGTTATTAGAAGACCTGTTATCGGGAGACTAGGCTGGATAGCATTATTGTAGAGATTTAGCGGGTTTAAAAAGGGGATAAACCGACTAAAAGACAGTATCACGACGAGATCGAGCCAAATTCGCGCTAAACCCAGATAAATACTGAATTTATTTTGCCTTTTAGAAAGGTTTTGGGTAGAATCGCGCGCCTATGCAAGAATCCCAGCAAAATAGCAGTATTCAGCCGTTTAAACTCGCCAATAAAGAAGGCGAAGTCAGGTTTAAATGGCGTGTGAAAGACTTTGAGCGTTTATCGGGGATGTTATACTCCGATTCGGGCAATGTTTCGGTTGTAGTAAGCGGTCATCTTGATCACCGAAAACGTTGTTTAATAAGCGCGGAAATAAAAGCTGACTTGACATTAGAATGCCAGACGACCTTTGAACCAATTGTTCATCAGGTCAACAACACAACGACATTTTGTGCGCTGGTGGCTGAAAGTCAATTTGCTGACGTTGAAGACGAATACGAACCTGTTTTGGTCGAAGATGGCTATCTGGATATCAAGCAGGTTATTGAAGATGAACTTATATTATCGGTACCGATAGTCGCCAATAAGTCATCGGATGAAATTACACAGAAAATGAGTTTTGGCAAATTGGATGAAGGTCAAATAGCCAAGGAAGAAAAGGCTAAAAATCCATTTTCTGTTTTAGAGAATTTAAAGAAAACTTAAGTTTAGGAGTAATACCATGGCTGTACAAAAGAACAAAGTAACCCGCTCAAAGCGTGACATGCGACGTTCACACGATGCACTAGTTGACAACACATCTTCTTTGTCAGAAGACGAAACTACCGGTGAAATCCATCGTCGTCATCACATGACTGAAGATGGCTACTATCGTGGTCGTAAAATTCTTTAATAGCAAAGTCCGCTTGGTCAAAGCAGAATAAACGCAGATTTGACTGACGTCATAATTGCTATTGATTGTATGGGGGGCGATTTCGGCCCCTCAGTTACAATTCCGGCTATAAAAAAAGCCATACAATCCTACCCCAATGTCGCGTTTCAGCTATTTGGCGATATCAACATCATCAACAACCAGCTAACCCACCATCGAATCAAAGATCATCCTAAACTGAGGGTTTTTGCTTCCTCTGATGACGTGAAGATGGACGATAATCCGGGAGTTGCGTTAAAAAATAAGAAAACTTCATCTATGCGACTTGCGCTTGAGGCGGTCCGTGACGGGCAAGCTAATGCTTGCGTGAGCGCCGGTAATACCGGGGCATTGATGGCAGTTTCTCGATTTGTTCTAAAGATGTTACCAGGTATCGATCGGCCCGCCATTATCTCTGCAATTCCGACCCTGAAGAACGAGCATGTATTTTTACTCGATTTAGGGGCTAACGTCGAATGTGACGAAAAAAGATTAACCCAATTTGCCATTATGGGTAATGAATTGGTTAAATGTCTGGACAACAACCCAAGCCCTAAAGTGGGCCTGCTAAATGTTGGTGAAGAAGACAATAAAGGTTCAGAAAAATTGCGCAACGCCGCTGATATGATCAGTCGTCTCGACTCAATCGATTTTGCGGGATTTGTCGAAGGTAATCAGATTTTTAGCGGCGACTATCAGGTGATAGTTACCGATGGGTTTACGGGCAATAATGTCCTCAAAGCTTCCGAAGGTTTAACGCATTATTTAAGCCATAAAATCAAAACAGCTTTTGAACGGAACTGGTGGACTCGATTTTGTGGGCTGTTGGCGAAACCCGTAATACGAACCTTCAAACATGAAGTCAATCCAGAAAAATTTAATGGTGCCTGTTTAGTCGGTTTACGGGGCATAGTCATTAAAAGTCACGGTAGTGCCAATGTGTTTGCGACATTTTGCGCTATTGAAGAAGCCATTCAACAATCTTATCAGAAACTTCCAAACAAAATACGCGAAAGGCTGCAACAAGCCAGCGATATGCTCGAATCTAAAGCGAGCTAGTTAACAAACTAACGTATTTTTGCAAGCTGCTCGGAGTAGCTTATTCAGTCAAAACGCCTATAATGCGAACCAACAATAAAAATCCACTGATAACGAGATAGGATATTTAAATGTCAGATAGAAAAATCGCCTTTATTTTCCCCGGCCAAGGCTCTCAAGCCGTCGCGATGTTGTCCGATTATGGTGACGAGGCCATTGTCAAAGACACCTTCGCTGAAGCGTCCGAAGAGCTAGGGTACGATTTATGGAAACTGGTTTCTGAAGGGCCCGCTGAACAGCTTAATGAAACCCATCGTACACAACCCGCGCTTTTAACGGCAAGTACAGCCTTATGGCGACTGTGGCAGGAAAAATCTGAAATCAGAGCCAGTTTCGTTGCGGGTCACAGTTTAGGCGAATATTCGGCTTTGGTCGCTTCTGGCGCATTAGCGTTTAAACAAGCGGTAAAGCTGGTCGAACAACGCGGTGAATTTATGCAACAAGCGGTGCCTGCTGGAACCGGGAAAATGGCGGCGATAATCGGCCTGGATGATGATTTAATAGAAGAAGCCTGTTCAGAAGCCGCAGCGGGAGAAGTTGCTTCGCCGGTTAATTTTAATTCGCCAGGGCAGGTCGTTATTGCGGGCAATGCCGCAGCCATTGAAAGAGCGATGCAGCTTTGTAAAGATAAAGGTGCTAAAAGAGCACTCCCACTACCAGTTAGCGTGCCTTCTCACTGTTCACTCATGAAACCCGCGGCAGAAGCTTTAGCAGCGACATTAAACCATGTGGAGATTCAAAAGCCTGCCATACCATTGGTCAATAATGTTGATGTTGCAATTGTCGAAAGTGCAGACGGCATTAAAGATGCACTAATTAGACAACTTTACTGTCCGGTTCGTTGGACCGAATCAGTTCAGTTCCTAAGCGCACAAGGCGTTACTGATTTGGTTGAATGCGGTCCAGGGAACGTGTTAAGTGGATTGGCCAAACGAATCGACCGCGGATTAACCGCACACCAATTAGCTAAGAAAGATTCATTAAATCAATTAGTTGAGATGCTTTCTTAATAAGTTAAGTTAACAATAAAAAATTTAAGACTTTTTATATCGGGAGAAAACAATGAGCGAAGCTAGATTAGCTTTAATTACCGGCGCTTCGAGAGGAATTGGTAAAGCGATTGCTGAAAACCTGGGCAAAGCGGGTTTTACCGTAGCCGGAACCGCCACATCTGACGGTGGTGCGGAAAAAATTAGTCAGATGTTTGCTGACGCTGGTATCCAAGGGAAGGGGTTTGTAGTCGATGTTTCCAGCGCCGATTCTATCGAAAACCTGCTATCTCAGCTCAAAGAGGTTTATGGCAAAACGCCAGAAGTACTAGTCAATAACGCAGGTATTACGCGTGATAACTTGTTGATGCGCATGAAAGACGATGAGTGGGATAGCATATTACAAACAAATCTAACGTCAGTTTTTCGTCTTTCAAAAGCCTGCTTAAGAGGCATGATGAAGGCAAAGTGGGGACGAATTATTAATATTGGTTCAGTAGTTGGCACAACGGGTAACCCTGGCCAGACTAACTATTCGGCGGCAAAAGCGGCGGTAATCGGGTTTAGCAAGTCTCTCGCTAAAGAAGTAGGAACACGTGGAATCACCGTTAACGTGGTGGCGCCAGGATTTATAGCGACCGATATGACAGATGCACTGGATGAAGGCCAGAAAGAGGCGCTTTTCAAGGAGATTCCATTGGCGCGACTCGGCAAACCAGAAGACATTGCGGCGGCAGTCGGATTTTTAGCGTCGGCGGGCGGCGACTATATTACCGGCGAAACGATTCACGTCAACGGTGGCATGTATATGGGCTAAACCAGGCCTGGTTATAATTTGGACCGAAGCCGTAAACTACGATTAAGCCTTTATTTTTTAGTGATTTTTGTGTTTAATATGGCTTCGCCAAAATGTAGGCGGATGAGGGTAGATTTTACTGAGATGTTTGTGGTCAGACCATGCAAAAACATCAGGTTGTAACTTGCAAATTTCCTTAAAATCAATAAACTACACGCCTCAGCGTTTGCTGGATTAATTTTTAGAGGAAAATAAATATCATGAGCACAATTGAAGACCGCGTAAAGAAGATCGTTGTCGAACAGTTAGGCGTTTCTGAAGACACTGTTACACTGGAAGCATCATTTGTAGACGATCTTGGAGCAGACTCACTAGATACAGTTGAGTTGGTCATGCTACTTGAAGAAGAATTCGATACTGAAATCCCTGACGACGAAGCTGAAAAAATCAATACTGTACAAGCGGCAGTTGATTACATTAAGGCGAACGTAGAAGGCGCGTAATCAGGTTACTGATTGCAAGTATTCAGAAAAAGCTGCGATAGAAGAGTCTATCGCAGCTTTTTTGTATCTGGTCGCTCAAAATAACTGACTGAATCGATTAAACCGAGTTTAGGATATTTCAATGAAAAATAGAGTCGTTGTTACCGGATTAGGCATGGTGTCGCCGGTAGGTAATGATGTTAAGTCCTCCTGGCAAGCAATTCTTGATGGCCAAAGCGGTGTTGCTAATATCGAGGCATTTGACACCGAGAATTTAACTACCCGATTTTCAGCCAGTGTTAAAAATTTTGACGTTGAACAAACCATGGCGCGCAAAGAAGCGCGAAAGTTCGACCCTTTTATTCAGTATGGCATTGCGGCGTCCGTGGAAGCTATCCAGGACGCTGGTCTGGAAGTGACAGAAGAAAACGCGCATCGCATTGGTGTGTGCGTTGCCTCAGGGCTTGGTGGCCTGCAAACTATTGAAAACAATCACAACCAGCTTATTAATAAAGGGCCGCGCAGAGTATCACCTTTTCTTATACCGGGGTCTATTATCAATATGGTCGCCGGGCAACTGTCTATTATGTACGGCATGAAAGGGCCTAATATTTCGATAGTTACCGCCTGTACCACCGGTGTTCATAATATCGGTCATGCTGCGCGGATGATCGCTTATGGTGATGCCGATGTAATGGTGGCTGGAGGTTCGGAAATGGCTACGACACCACTCGTTATTGCCGGTTTTAATTCAGCCAAAGCGTTGTCCACGCGCAATGATGACCCGCTTGCCGCCAGCCGTCCATGGGATAAAGACCGTGACGGGTTTGTATTGGGTGACGGTGCCGGTGTGGTTGTGCTGGAATCACTGGAGAATGCACGCAAAAGAGGCGCAAATATCTATGCTGAACTAACAGGGTTTGGCATGAGTGGCGATGCCTATCATATGACCTCTCCGCCGGAAAATGGTGAAGGGGCAGCGGCGGCAATGCTGAACGCGCTTAACGACGCCAAATTAGATCCGTCTTCCATCGCGTATGTTAATGCCCACGGAACCTCTACACCGACTGGCGATATCGCTGAAACTCGTGCCGTAAAATCGGTTTTTGGTTCAAACGCCAACCAGCTTAAGGTTAGTTCGACTAAATCAATGACCGGTCATTTGTTGGGGGCTGCGGGTAGCGTCGAGGCCATTTTCACGCTACTAGCGCTCAAAGACCAAATAGCACCACCCACGATTAACCTGGATAATCCAGACGACGAATGTGACTTAAACTATGTTCCGCATCATGCACAGGAAACAACCATGGAACATGCGTTATGTAATTCATTCGGCTTTGGCGGTACCAACGGCTCCTTGCTTTTCTCGCGCCTGAGAGACTAAAGATCTTACGGTGATTATCGAAACGATTAACCAGATTGAGCCATCGCAGCAAAAGCGGTCTCAAGATCGCGGTGTTTTGTTCGGCGATGGTTTTTTTACCACAGGGATCATTGAGGCCGGTCGGGTAAAGCATCTGGCGCTGCACCTTAATCGCTTGGAAGAATCAGTAGCTCATTTCAATTTTGATGGCTTCGACGCGTCAGAACTCAATGCGGAAATTTCTACTATTGCGGCAAGAATCGCCCAAGCAACTTTTCGCATCACCGTTTCACGCGTTCAATCACCAAGAGGTTACCAGGTTTCACCCGACCAAAGTTGCAAAATATCCATTCTATTAACGCCCTGGTTAGCCGCGCCAGCTCAGCATTGCCACGCATTTTTTGCCCAGACCCCAATTTCGGTAAATCCAGCGTTAGCAGGCTTTAAACACCTTAATCGTTTAGATAGCGTGTTGGCAGCGAGTGAGTGTCAGTCAGCAGAGCAGGAAGCCATCATGACTGCGGGTGAACAAGTTATTTGTGGTAGCAAAAGTAATCTGTTTGTCTATCATCAACAAAGCTGGATAACACCGCGACTGGATCAGGCTGGAATTCGAGGCCTGACTCGCCATCGTTTAATCGAGGCTGCGCGATTAGCGGGAATCAATATCGTCGAAGGCACAGTGACTAAAAACATGCTGGAATCCTGTCAGGCCGCTTTTTTAACGAATAGTATTTTGGGTATTTGGCCGATTTCGCATATTGGCAATATATCGCTTGATACGCAAATCTGCCACGACTTACAATCTCAACTCAATTTCTTGCGCTAGTTTCGATATTTTGCTTAAACGATTACTTTCATACAGGTTTCTATTCGGTAGTTTATTGCTGGGCTGTTTTATAGCAGGCTACTGGCATTGGATGGCTTATCTTCAGTTTATCGACACTCCCATTAATTGGCCCGACTCGAGTCAAGTGCTGGTGGTTAAAAAGGGGGCTGGAATTAACCAGCTATCCAGACAATGGGAAAAAGAACAGGTCATATCCAGCCGTGTTTATTTACGATTAATGAGCGAATTAAATCCGTCACTCAAAAATGTCAAAGTTGGCGAGTATTGGATTGATGAAAATGAAACGCCATTTTCGCTTCTGTCCAAATTGACAAAAGGAGAAGTCATCCAATACGCGTTTACCATAGTAGAGGGCACCAATAGCTATCAAGTGTTACAACAACTCGGCAAAAATGCGGTATTAACCCAAGACGTTAAAAACGACCCAGCTGAAGTGTTAAAACAACTGCCAATAGACGCGACGAGCATTGAAGGCTGGTTTTATCCTGATACCTATCATTTTCCCCGCGGTTTTAGCTCGCTCGAATTGCTAAAAAGAGCGACCCAGAGAATGCAACAGGTATTGGCAGAAGAGTGGCAAACTAGAGCCCTCGACTTACCTTACAAAAACTCTTATGAAGCGCTCATCATGGCGTCAATAATCGAAAAAGAAACGGGTATTGCCGCCGAGCGAGAAAGAATTGCCGGAGTCTTTGTCAGACGACTGCAAAAGCGTATGCGCCTGCAAACCGATCCGACAGTCATATATGGAATCGGCCCTGACTTTAATGGCGACATCACTTTTAAAGATCTTCGCACAGCGACCCCGTATAATACTTATGTGATAAAAGGTTTGCCGCCCACTCCGATTGCCATGCCGGGCAGGGCAGCGATTCACGCGGCGTTAAATCCAGCTGATGGAGATGAGCTTTATTTTGTTGCTACCGGAGACGGCGGACATTATTTTAGCGCCACCCTTGAAGAACATAATCGAGCCGTCAGAAAATATCAGCTAAAAAAATAATCAGTAAATTCAACTTGCGCGACCACTTTAAATTTTTATACTGATTAACAAGCATAAAAACTATCCAAAACCTTCGCGATCAAGGAGTGGCATTTGCTGAAGAATAGTCTTACAAAATTATGCTTTGTGATCCCATTTATATTGGCATTTTCTAGTTGCACTACTCAGACAATACATTCTCCTGTCCAGCTCAATGATAATATTACGGTCGCCAGTCCCGATTCGGTCGGGATCGACTCAACAAAACTAAAAAAGCTTGTTAACAAGATAGCAAAGCACGATTCTATTTTTGGACCTGAAATCAATCAGAAAAATGACTATGTCGGCGTTACAAGTATATTACTTATGCGACACGACAAACTGGTTTTTGAGCGCTATTTCAATGGCGCTGGCAAGCACAGAGCGCACCCGATGGCGTCACTCGGTAAAAGCGTCATGTCAGCGATAGTGGGCATTGCAATAGAGCAGCAATATCTCCATGGCCCGGAACAAAAAATATTGCACTTATTACCGGTCATTGAGCAGGTGAAGACGCCAGCACAAAGTTCTTTAAATTTGCATCATTTGCTGACAATGACGGTCGACTGGAAATGTAACGCGCCTGCGATTAAAGCCTTCCAATGCACAAAGCAATTTGAGAATCAGGATTCGCCGGTACACTTTCTCTTAAATCAACCCTTTGTTATCACCGAAAATCAGCTAAATTACGATGATGCAAACCCTTATCTTATCGATGTGATATTAACCATCCATGCGAAACAAAACGCTGCGGTGCTCGCTGATAAATATTTAAATAAACCGCTGCAATTTAAAAATAATGTCTTTAAAACCGGAAAATTAACGAGCCGAGAAATGGTCAAATTTGGTCAGATGTACCTTAACGGCGGCAAAGTCGCGGGCGAACAAGTCGTGCCGGAGACCTGGGTAAAACTTTCGACGGCGCCGCATATTCGCTTTGCCAATAAAACTCAGCGGCTTGGCGCTTATGGCTATTTCTGGTGGATAACGGAATTTAATTATCATGAGAAGAAAATAACAAGCTATTACGCCGCTGGAAACGGCGGTCAGTTTATCTATGTGGTCCCTGAATTAGCGCTGGTTGCTGTTTTTACGGGAATAAATTTTAACGATTACCGCAATATGCGTAGTCCTCATCAAATGATGGAAAAATATATACTACCGGCACTTGATGCCGGTTAAATAATGACCAATTTTGCGGGCCGGTAAAAAATCTGAGGACAGTTTACAATAAGCGCCACTCGACAGCGGGTAATCGCTTGGCGTAAACTTGCAATCCCAATTCATAAAAGAAAGATTCAATGACCGAAGCACGTGGCAAGTTTATTTCACTTGAGGGTAGTGAAGGGGTTGGCAAAACAACCAGTCTAAATTTCATTAAATCGTTTATCGAATCAAAAGGGCATAAAGTTCTTGTCACTCGTGAACCGGGTGGAACTCCGCTCGCGGAAGATTTGCGCGCGCTGCTCCTTTCGAATCGTCAGGAAGCTGTCGAGCCAGACACCGAGTTGTTGCTCATGTTTGCTGCACGGTGCCAACATGTCAATCAGGTGATTAAGCCGGCATTAGCCAATGGTGACTGGGTACTTTGCGACCGATTTGTAGACGCCAGTTTTGCCTACCAGGGCGGGGGTCGTGGCATCGACTTTGATCGAATTGCTCAATTAGAACAATGGAGTCTTGGTGACTTTTCGCCAGATTTGACAATCTTGCTTGATATGTCGGTCGAAGCCGGAATGGAGAGAACCCGTTTACGTGGTGCCCCGGATCGATTTGAAACTGAAAAGCTCGAGTTTTACGAGCGCATTCGAGCGGCGTATCTTAAACGCGCTAAACAGTTTACTCAGCGAATTCATATTATTGATGCAGCGCCAGAGGTAGAAACGGTTCAACGTTCTTTAAAAGCACTACTACAGGAAACCTGTTAGTTGCCGCTATGTTAGTTGATTATCCCTGGTTTCAACCCATCACTGCTAGTTTACAGCAGGCCTTAACTAACGGTAGATTGCCTCACGCACTTTTGCTGGCAGCTCCGGCAGCAAGCGGTAAGCAACAATACGCGTTAGCCGTAGCGCAATCGATGTTTTGCCAACAGGATACAGCGCTGGACGGCGGCTGCGGTCAATGTAAGGCCTGCCAATTATTTCAGGCCGAGACTCACCCGGATTTTTATCTGGTGGACCGATTAACGGATAACAAGGGCAAGCAAAAAAAATCGATTGGCATCGATCAGATTCGATTACTGAACGACAAGCTGCAAGACACGCCGCAGTTAAGTGGCTGGCGAGTGGCCGTGATTTGTTCGGTCAGTGCCATGACTACCTCATCTTTCAATTCGTTACTCAAGACATTAGAAGAGCCAGGTAAAGACACTTTGTTAATCTTGCTAGCGGATAATGTTCAGACTATCCCGGCGACTATTCGTAGTCGTTGCCAATTGCTCTTGCCGGACCTGGCGACCGATAAACTCATGGGTTGGTTAAGCCAGGAAACTGGGTTTCCAGATGAGAAAATAGAAAAAGCGTTAGCTGATTGTTATTCAGCGCCGCTTGCCGCCCGCGATTATCTGTTCAATGAAGGCGCAAAGGAAAAACAGGCAATTTTTCAGTTGCTGGATTCAATGCTTAACAACCAGTTAACGCCAGGTGAATTGTTGCAGCAGGTAGATCTAGACGATGACGACCTGATTAACCGCGTCGCCGATTACCTGTTTCAGGCACAAAAATGTCAAATGCTGGCTGCGGACAATTTGAGATATCAGGCGGTACCAGTCAAGCTAATTTTTCAGTTGTATGATAAGGTATTACAGCTTAAACGAGCTCAGCTAGCCGGGAGTAATTTGCAAACCCGTTTGCAAATTGAAGCAATTTTAATCCAATGGTTTGAAATTGGTAGAAAAATAAGCCATTATTCAAAAGCTTAGCGAATAAAGTTAAAGTTGATTAAAGTTATTTTCAAGCTAAAATTTAGTTTTCAGACTAGAATAAAAATAGTGGCCATTTCATTTGGGGTCTAATTGGAACCCGTGTATCGCCGCTAACCCAGATTAAAACAACCGATCGAGACATTGAAGCGAAGCAATTGATTGCGCTAACTAGCATTATTACAACGGTCAAAATTTAAGAGTAACAAGTAAACATGGCAAATCAGGCATCTCCAAAACACGGTATTATGCAACTGACCATAAAGGACAAAGGCGCTTTGTATGCGGCGTATATGCCTTTTGTGAAAAATGGTGGCCTTTTTATTCCAACCAACAAACAGTGCAAGATTGGCGATGAAGTGTTTATGCTATTAACCCTGATGGATGAGAAAGATCGCTTGCCCGTTGCTGGTAAAATTATCTGGATTACGCCTAAGGGAGCGCAAGGTAACAAAGCTCGAGGTATTGGCGTTCAGTTCAGCGAACAGGATAAAGGCGTTACGCGCGGCAAAATTGAGACCCATCTGGCAGGTGTGTTAGAGTCTGATCGAATTACTCATACCATGTAGTTTAAGCTTTGCGTTAAACCAAATACCGCTAGACCCTGGTCATAAGACTTAGTTAAAATCACTCCACTTTAAATTTCAGCAAAAGCAGTCACGCGATAATTCTATGTTAGTCGATTCTCATTGCCATCTCGATCGTCTCGATCTAGAACCGTTCGACGGATCCCTGGACAATGCACTTAACGCCGCTCGAGAGTGTGGCGTTAAACAATTTCTGTGTGTCGCTATTAACGTGGAGAATCAGCCGACGGTTACAGGTCTCGCTGAGAAGTACGATGATATTTACGCATCGGTAGGGATCCATCCGCTCTATACCAAAGGACAAAGCGTCGATCTGGCGTATCTATGTGAACAGGCCGAGCATCCCAAAATCGTGGCTATTGGTGAGACGGGGCTCGACTATTACTACGCCGATGAAACCAAAGAAGAACAGCAGGCATTGTTTCGTACGCATGTTAAAGCGGCGGTAAAATCTAATAAACCCTTAATCATTCATACTCGAGACGCACGCCAGGATACCCTGGATATCCTTGTCGAAGAAGGCGCCGAAAAAGTCGGTGGTGTGTTACATTGTTTTACCGAGTCCTATGAAATGGCTCAGGCTGCAATGGAAATGGGCTTTTATGTTTCGTTTTCGGGCATAGTGACTTTTCGCAATGCTGCAGAGCTACGCGAAGTAGCCAAAGCAATTCCTGATAACCGCATTCTGGTTGAAACCGATAGCCCGTACCTCACGCCAGTACCTTTCCGTGGTAAACCAAATTCTCCCAGACACGTCGTTGATGTTGCCCGGTGCGTTGCCGAATTGCGCGGTCAAGATTTGCAAACTTTTAGCCAACAAACAACGGCCAATTTCCAACGACTGTTTTTAAATCAATAGGTTAAATTCGACCAATTGACTCTAATCTTGTTGTAGGTCAATATAGCAAAACCGCGCGGGAATATACTGATAGTGTGCCCAGCAGTTAACCTATGGGGGTTATTGAGCAACTTTATTTGTGTTTGTAAAACTTAAATGAGGTGATCGGAATGCAAGCGATAAACAAGATCCTGGTTTGTTTAGACCCCAATAATGACGAGCAACCAGCCTTAGATCGGGCGATCTATTTGGCAAAGGCCTATGATGCTTCGCTGGAGTTGCTTTTAGTTGTATACAATCGCGCTTTGCTGACCAATTTGTTTTTCAATAAAGATGAATTAGAAGCGGCGAAACAGGGGTACATCAACTCACAAAAGCGTTGGGTAGAAAGTTATCTGACTGATTCGCAAGACGCCCAAATAAAACGTAGTTATGAAGTGGTCTGGCATAAACCGCTTTATGAAGCGGTTATTCAACAGGCTGAAAAAATTGGCGCCGACCTGGTGATAAAATCTACCCATCATCACCCAACTATTAATAAAGTCTTCTTTACGCCAAATGATTGGCAATTATTAAAATCCTGCCCGGTCCCGCTAATTCTAGCAAAGTCTGGCACACAGGCCGCCTACAATAAAATACTCGCGGCAATCGACCCGACTCATTCTCATGGAAAACCGGAGATACTCGATTCTATCATTGTAAAATCAGGTCTGGATACTGCAGCAAAACTCGGCGCTGATTGTCATGTTACCCATTGTTACGCGCCCATAGAGTACCAATTATGGAGCGATATCGGCATGGGCATGGGCGTAGGTATGGGACCGACTGATTTCACTATGGGCGAAAACAATTACACCGACTACGTGAATGAATTAAAAGAAGGGCTGCAAAAACAATTCGACGATGTCGTCAATCCGTTTAACCTCGAACCCAACGCATTGCATCTGGCAGAAGGCTACCCTGAAAAATTACTGCCCGAACTCGTCGATGAGCTAAACGTCGATCTTTTAGTCTTAGGTACGGTTTATCATTCCGGTCTGGTGGGGAGTACTGCGGAAAAAATTCTCGATCTAGTCAACTGCGACATTATGTCAGTTAACGTTCCTAAAACCGCCAACAAGGCTTAACTTAATCGTATTGAGATAAATTGAGCGGATTCAATTCAGTCAGCGGGTAAGATATTAGCGATAAAACCACAAAAAAAATCCCAGGCTCTTTCGCAGATAACCTGGGGTAGGGGAAGTAGAAGATAAACTAATCAGTTCTTCGAAATTGAGTAAATTAAGCTCCTCATCACTCTGTTACTTTAAATTTAGCCCATGGAAAACGAAAATCCAGTTTTTTGCCATCATTTTTAGAACAGTTTTATCTAAAAAAGATATTGCATAAGTCGAGTACTTATTCTTTCGAATAATCGAGGAATTAACTGGTATAGACGTCGAAGTCTTTTTCGCCGTGGCCAACAACGCCATCTTTGTTCCAGGGTAAATCTCGGTAGGGACTGTTGCTGGTCGTGCCCATAAACGGAAATTTTTTAACGTCAAAATAGGGTGAATAATCAAAATCTGCCGGCGTATAAAGCCGGGTATTCCGTGGAATAAGTTCTACACCACTCTTGCCATGCCGCCTGAATAAAGGTAACACCGGATATTTTACTGAATAGAAAGCCTCAGCGATCATCGAGGAACAAACCGTTTTAGCAACTTCGTTAGGCTTTCTGGTGAACAAAGAAGATCGCCAGCGTCGTGGCAGGATGCGCCACGGAAAAATAAAGCGGGCAAGATCAAATAGTTGACGCACATTGTAACCCACACCTAATTTGTCAATCGCATAGTTGATGACATTTTGCGCATCCTGTGCAGACAGAGTCGAAGGCCGACATACCCTCAAGTTGTCTTTTTGGTATTCTGTTAAAGGCGTGACAATCATACCTTTGCCGAGAATGCCCTCGATTAATAGCTGTTGATCAGGTGTCGGGTCGAAATGTTGAATGAGTTTATGTCGGTATCGCTCATCCTGAATATCGTGTAACCGTCCAATGTAAAGCGCGGAATGTGACCAACGGCTCTGGGTAATAATCCGAATAACATCGGACACGCGACTTCGACCTTCAACCAGAACAACGTCACCAGGACGAATGCCATAGCGCAGCTTCTCAAAATCGCATATAGGGAAGTTGGCAGCAGGTTTTTCCTGGTTCAACCATTTTTCGGTTCGACTTTTTAATGACATCATTGATAGGCCACATAAATTGTAATTAAAAATCAATCGCTTATATTATATAATCAATTAATTTTAGGTATAGTTGATATTGCTCAATAATACAACAAGATAGACACTGGTATCACGCCTCAAATTTGGCTAGACTTAGCGCTTTCTTTTTACCCAACAATAGAATTAGACGGCGAATATTATGACACTGGAAATTTGGGATGATCTATTCCTGATGGATCAACAGCTCTCAGAAGATGAGCGAATGATCCGCGATATGGCGCGTGGTTACGCACAAGAAAAATTACTTCCTCGCGTTCAGGAAGCCAATCGACACGAACATTTTGATACCGAAATCATGCGTGAAATGGGAGAACTAGGACTGCTAGGCTCGACCATTAATGGTTACGGTTGTGCCGGAGTCAGCTATGTGGCTTACGGCCTGGTTGCCCGTGAGATTGAACGGGTAGATAGTGGTTATCGCTCAGCTTTAAGTGTTCAATCTAGTCTGGTGATGCACCCAATCAACGCTTATGGAACCGAAGCACAAAAAGAAAAATACCTCCCAAAACTAGCAACCGGCGAGTGGATTGGTTGTTTCGGATTAACCGAGCCAGACAGTGGTTCTGATCCGGCGAGTATGAGCACCCGCGCGAAAAAGGTCGATGGTGGTTATAGTATCAGCGGTACAAAAATGTGGATTACCAATTCTCCAGTAGCCGATGTTTTCGTCGTGTGGGCGAAAAACGATGAAGATCAGATTTGTGGTTTTGTCCTGGAAAAAGGCATGAAAGGGCTTAGCGCGCCCAAAATTGAAGGCAAATTTTCACTCAGAGCGTCGATTACAGGCGAAATCGTCATGGACGAAGTTTTCGTTCCAGAAGAAAATATGTTTCCAGAAATTCGCGGACTGGGCGGTCCTTTCGGCTGTCTAAATATGGCTCGTTACGGCATTGCCTGGGGCGCTATGGGCGCTGCTGAATTCTGCTGGCACGCAGCGCGAGAATATGGCCTTAACCGAAAGCAGTTTAAGCGGCCGCTTGCTGCAACTCAGCTTTATCAAAAAAAGCTCGCCGATATGCAAACTGAAATTACTTTAGCATTGCAAGGGGCATTACGCGTCGGACAACTTATCGATGCCAAAGCCTTTAAACCTGAAATGATTTCGCTGATCAAGCGTAATTCTTGTGGTAAAGCGCTGGATATTGCGCGAAACGCGCGTGATATGCATGGTGGTAACGGTATTAGCGACGAGTTTCACGTGATTAGACATATGCTGAATCTAGAGGCGGTCAATACCTATGAAGGCACACATGATATCCACGCCCTTATCCTTGGCCGAGCGCAAACAGGCATTCAAGCTTTCACCTAAAGCTGACGGCTAAATCGGTCAATAAACAACCGATTAAAAATCCCATCAAAGCCGGATCATTCCGGCTTTTTTGTTCCAAATATTATTAAAAAGTTACTTGCTACACATTATTTTACAATGCTCAAGCTATATTTGGGTGTTTCACTTGTGTTTTTGGATTTTTAAGGTTATTTATTTACCTAACAGAGAAACAATTCTGCGATAAGTAGGTCAAAATAATGAAAACAAGCTAAAGCGCAGAATAACTAAGCCGTTAACATCGTATAACCGTGCATCAGGAACCAAATTAATGCTCTCAATTAAATCAGTTGTAAAATCAAGCCTTGTTGCATTAACGCTATCCACAAGCCTTGCAGTTGTTGCTAATACTAATCGCGTCGATATCGCGTCGTTACAAGAACCCCAAATGCTGGACTTATCGCCCAGTCCTACTCATCATCAGGCGAGTCGCTATATTGCAAAATTCATTAATGATTACCATTACGCTAAACCACGCTTAGGCAACGATCAATCGGTCGAAATTCTCGATTCGTTTATTGAATTGCTTGATAACAACAAGGCTTATTTTTTAGCCGAAGATATTCGCACTTTTCAGCAATACCGATACAACATGGATAACTCCATTTTAACCGGCTGGCTAAAGCCCTCGTTTCATATCTACAGCGTATTTCAAAACCGCTGGTCGGAACGAAATAAATTTGCACTGTCGCTACTCGAGAAAGAAATGGACTTTACCCAAAAAGAAGTCTTTATGTTTGACCGTGAAGACTTAAATTGGGCATCAACGTCAGAAGAATTAGACGTGTTCTGGCGAAAGCGGGTAAAAAATGATGCGCTCAACTTAATTCTCGCGGACAAAACCTGGGAAGAAGCCAAAGAAATTTTGCAGAAACGCTACAAAGCGGCCATGCGACGAGTGGCGCAGATTAATAGCGAAGATGTATTTAGCTATTTTATGAATGCCTACACCAATACCGTGGATCCTCATACTTCTTATTTTTCACCGCGAACGGCGGAAAACTTCAATATTGATATGAAGCTCAGTCTCGAGGGCATCGGCGCTGTGCTTCAGTCAGATGACGTGTACACCAAGATTAACCGAATCGTCGAAGCCGGACCCGCTGATAAATCAGGCGAATTGGCGGTTGACGATAAAGTTATCGCTGTAGGGCAGGGTAAAGAGCCACTGGTTGATGTTGTCGGTTGGCGACTGGATGATGTGGTCGATTTAATTCGCGGTGATGCGGGTAGTGTCGTTCGGTTAGAAATAGAGCCCGCTAATAGCAGCGTTGCTGGCAAGACCAAAGTTATTTCGATTGTGCGTGAGAAAGTTAAACTGGAAGAACAGGCGGCTAAATCCGAAATTATTGAAATTGAAAATAATGGTAAATCGCAACGGGTTGGGGTGATAGACCTGCCTAAGTTTTATGTGGATTTTAAAGCGAAATACGAAGGCCGCAAAGATTATCGTAGTACCACGCGCGATATTCGCAACCTGATTGAAGAAATGAAACAGGACAAGGGAATTGACGCGCTAATAATTGATTTACGGTCAAATGGTGGTGGTGCGCTCGATGAAGCGACTGCGCTCACCGGTTTGTTTATTGATACCGGACCAGTGGTTCAAGATAGAAGCCGACGGGGTCAGGTTGATGTTTTAGGCGACTCTGATGCTGGAACAGCCTGGGACGGACCTTTAGCGGTATTAGTAAATGGCTCAAGCGCATCCGCTTCTGAAATTTTTGCCGGCGCCATTCAGGACTATGGTCGCGGCCTGATAGTCGGAGAACAAACCTTTGGTAAAGGGACAGTACAACGCGTGCTCGACTTGAACCAACAGTTCCGTTCGGATAGTAACGCGTTCGGCGCTTTGAAATTAACGATTAATAAGTTCTACCGAATTACCGGTGAGTCGACCCAGATGAAAGGCGTCGTTCCTGATATCAGTTTCCCTGATCCTTATTCACGTGAAGAATTTGGTGAGCAAAGCTATGAGACGGCGCTTAAATGGGACATGATAGAGCCTGTGGAATACAAACGCGTTGGTAATTTTAATGAGTTCATCGCACCATTAAAGGAACGCCACGCGGATCGCATTAAAACGGATCGTGAGTTTCAATATCTGATCGAAGATATTGAAGAGCTAAATAAGCAACGTCGCGATAAAACGATTAGTCTGAACCTTGCCGAGCGTAAGGATTTGCTCAAAAAAGATAAACAAAAGCAGCTCGATCGTGAAAATCAACGTCGTAAAGCGATGGGTAAGGCGCCCATTCTTGAAATTGACGAGAATACCGAATTAACTGAATCACAAGATAGTAAGCTCTATGAAACCGCTAATATTCTGGTTGATTTAATCGGTTTGAAAAATTCGCAAAAAATTGCTGAACTAGATGATGACGAATAGCTAACGCGACTCACAGAGTGAACAAGGGGCGAAAGCCCCTTTTTTGTGAGCATTATTCCGTTATTAATCTTCCAAAAACTACCCTGACTTCTTTGTAAGACGCGACATAACATCAAGTTATTTGTTGCCAATTCCCGCACCATTTTACAATTCCGCTTCATTGCTTAGAAAAGCCTTAGCAGCATCTCAGACAGCGTCGAGCACTCCATGGATATTGATCACATTCGAAGTAAAAGTCTTTTTACAGCCATTAAAACACCATTTAATTGTGATGGAAGCATTGACTGGGGCAGATACGATTTTTTAGTGGAGCAACAAATTAGGGGAGGCGTTGATGGCCTCATTGTTGGTGGCACTACCGGCGAGGGGCATCTGCTCGACTGGGAAGAGCATTTAATGTTGATCTCTCATACCGTTAATCGCTATAGCGACCAATTGATTGTTGTCGGTAATACCGGCAGTAACAATACACGAGAAGCGGTAAAAGCAACCCAGTATGGCTTTGCTGCCGGAATGCACGCTGCGCTGCTGATAAACCCTTACTACGGTAAAACAACGCAAGCTGGGGTAATCCAGCATATACAAGCTGCTTTACACCTTGGTCCTGCATTTATTTACAACGTACCAGGCAGAACGGGTCAAGACATTGAAATTGATACCATGAAAGCCATCGCCGAACATTCAAACTTTATTGGCGTTAAAGAATGTGCAGGTAACCAGCGAATAGATGACTATGAAAAAGCTGGAATTGCCTGTTGGTCAGGTAATGATGACCAATGTTTTGCCGCGAGACATCAGCATCATTGTCACGGCGTAATTTCGGTGACTTCTAACCTGGTTCCAGGGTTAATGCGTCAGCTGATGAACGAAAATACACCCGACTTGAATGACCGTTTGAGTGACCTTTATCAATGGCTGTTTGACTCACCGAATCCGCAACCCCTCAATACGGCACTGGCAATGACTGGAGCAATAAAACCTGTCGTCAGGCTACCTTATCTGCCTTTATCGAAAGAAAAACGCCGGGCGTTATCTCACATTCTAGAGAAATTTAAGCGAGACGATGTTGTTGGGCAGCAATGGATTGATCTTAAGGATAGTGATTTTAAATCTGTCATCTAGTAATCGACGAATCCTGTCAATGAGATCATTCAACGAGACCATTCAACGAGACCGGTAAGCGATATGAAAATGAAATAAAGTAATGCCTTCTTTTCAAAGATTGAAACGATAGCCAATACAATATTATTGCTAAGTTAGACGCTTTATACAATGAACACAAGCGCGATTAGCGTTAATGATTCCGCTCTGTTATATTGAGAATTCAACGCGTTAAACCTCACAAGGTGAATTGATTTTGACTTTTTGGATCTATAACGTTGGTATGGGCGTCCCCATTTCGGAAAAACGGATCCTGACGGAAAGAAAATCCCTGCCGTTAGAAGAACTCGCTCATACGGCAAGAATTCATCACACCGGAAAAGAAAGCTTTACCCGGATTTTAGCGACAAGTTCAGAAAACCAAACGACAAAGAAAAAGCCACCACAACTCGACTCACTAAAAGCCTATCAAGAACAGGAAGCCGCGCCTGACAATCAGCGAATTAAATCTGTTTCAGAAATTATGTCATCGCCTGTTATAACCTTACCGGCTGATTCAACGTTTAACCAAGCCTGGGAGAAATTTATCCAGCTCCGCTATCGGCATTTTCCGATAGTTGACGGCCAAGAGAGATTAGTCGGTATCATATCTGACAGAGATTTACTCGCGGCGGCAGCAAAAAACCAGCTAAAAACGATTAAAATGCAAGCTATTGAAACATTAATGATACGTCATGTTCTCACGGCTTCCGCTAATTCAAGCATTCTTAATGTGTGCCGTGTGATGTTTCACCAGCATATTGGCGCGCTGCCAATTACCGATGAAAATGCTAAAGTAACAGGCATTGTGAGTCGTAGCGATATACTAAAGACTATTGTGGAATTTGGTCCGCTTGAATTGTGGGTGTAACAAGATAATCGTGGGTGTACCAAAATAATTGATTAATACTGTGATAAAATAGACTAATAATCAGATAGTTAACCTAATTTATTTTCATCATTCAGCTCTGGAAAAACAACAACCATTGCGTCATGAAAAATATCTAATTCATTGTCAGTAACGCCATCGAGACTCATCAGATGAATTAATTTTTGCATAAAAATCATTCTTAAATGCGGGTTTTGTATTAAATGTTCGTTAATCGTTTTAAGATCATCATGGAAATCTGTTTGTAAGGTTTTAACATTTTGGTAGAGCATGCCAATCTGCTCTTCATTGAGATGAAATTCCTTTTGTAAAATATCACTAAAAACCTGTTTTTCTTTGTTGCTTTCCAGATTGTCGGCACTAATGATATGGTAAAGCAATGAAGCGAGGGATACATGAATGGTTTCATCTTCTGTATGCTCAAAGAGATGCGTTTCTTCGCCCAGTTTCTTAAACCACATTCTCACCGATTCAAACATGATATCTCCTTGTAGAAAAAACGTTAATATTTAGCACATTGATGAGTGTCTAAATGAAAGTCTAATACTTCCTATTTTGACAATCGTTGATGACGATCAATAACAGCGAGTTTCAATGCTTATACTATTGAGAAAGTAGTATAGTCAGAATATTTTTCTAACTTTCATACCGCAGCAAGGAGGTCTACGTGAAGCAATTCAAGAAACTCTTAGTCGTCTTAAATCCTTTTGACGCGTTTAATATAGAAGTTGACCATGCGCTTAGAATCGCTAAATCTAATGATGCTGAAATCGATCTGGTGGCTTTCCATCATTATTCTGAAATCAGTTTGCTTGAACGTATCAAGCCGGAGATAAATATTCGCGAACAAATCGAAAAAAACACTTTAGATCAAATCACACAAAAAATTGAGCCCTTAATTGAAAAAGGGATAAAAATAAACGCCAGAATCGAATGGTGCAATCACATAACGGCGGCGATATTTGACTTGACAAAAAACACGAATTACGACCTTTTAATTAAAGCGCCTAACCGCTATTCTCCTTTAAAAAGCATGACGACAACGCCGACCGATTGGACCTTATTACGCACTTGCCCTTGTCCTGTCTGGTTAGCGAGACAGGAAACGCAGTTTAACCAGGATATACTCGCGGCAATAGATATTGGAGATGAGTCGGCTACAAATATAACAATAGCCACAGAAATTATTCACCAGGCGAATTATCTTGCACATTTACTCGGGCGAAAATTACACATTATCACCGCGTTTCCAGCGATGCCAGCGGCCGCCCAACTGCAGTTTGTCAGCATCTATGAAAACGATTACTTACAAGAAGTAAAGACGCGCTATTCAAAAGTTCTTGATGAAATACTCGAACCTTTTGATATCCCCGACAATCACCGCCACGTAATATCTGGCGATGCTGATCAGGTAATCTACGATTATATTAAACATAATCCTGCCAGTGTACTTGTCATGGGAACTGCGGCTCGAGAAGGGGTAGCAGGGCTACTTTCCGGCAATACAGCAGAGCGTATTATTAATCGTGTTGAGTGTGACCTGCTAGTTGTCAGAAAACCTAAAGTCTAAAAGAAAAGAGCATTTCACAAGAAATTCGGCGGTTCTTGTTAGCCTAAATTTTAGAAAATGCTTCTTTCTTGTGTTTAATTTTATTATCTCGTTCAATCGATTACCGATTAACTGAGTCGATTCAATCATTTAGCACATCTGGATTATTTACATTTCAGATGTTTACTGTGGTATGTGGCGTTAAACACATTTGACGGAAAGCCTGGTAAATATTGCTCCCTATGTGCGCTAGCGGACTGAAAAACATCGAGTGTAAGGGTAAACTGTAACTCGTTTAATTTCACCATCAGGTGAAATAACGAACACCCTGGAGAATATGATGAACAAACAAACTTCTAAACCACAAGACACTAATGAAGCGAATCGACTGCGTAATAATATTCAAGATGCACAGAAAGAGTGGAATAAGATTACCAAGGCTGAATTTTCTGACTTAGACGGGTCTCGTAGCAAATTGACGAAACTTGTTGAAAGTCGTTATAACATTGCACATGAGGTTGCGGAAAAACAGGTAAAGAAATTCATGGATCTACATTAAACTATTTCAATAAACCTATTGCTAATATTTTGAGCGTTAATTTGTATATATTTAATTTCTAAAGCTCAATACGTGTTAGAATAGTCTAAGTGAAATTAGCAGAGCCGAGACAATTTAAACCGCATATGGATTTAAGCGGCGATATTGAACTAAACCTCGAACTCGACGGTTGTAGTATCTGGTTTCGAAGATACGTGTAGCAGTCGCTAATGCAAAGTGTGCACGTTCTTGAAGCTAGACTGCTTTGACGAACATTGACTAGAAAATATGGTCTGAAGAAAGGTTAGCCACCATTCTATTTTTTAAATTCCAATATTTAATCTCTACAATAAAAGACAGATAAGCTTTCCAATAAAATCCTCTGTGAGGATACGATGAATAGTTCTAAGATTGCGACTTTAATTTATCCTATTAAAAATACACTTTTACATCAACTCACGCCTATTGAGTTTTCCCGATTGGCACCGAGTTTGAAGATCGTAGTATTGGAAACCACTACGGTTTTAAATTGTTCTATCAACGATACACGATACGCTTACTTTCCGATTGACTCGATTATTTCTCTGTTTAAAGTAGATGCCGAGGGCAATACCAATCAGATAGCAATGATTGGCAACGAGGGTATGGTAGGAATATCTCTATTAACGAATAGTCAGGAAGTTGTCAGCGCAATGGTTCAAAAGCAAGGTCTTGCGCTGCGCATCGCAAGGAGCCATTTAGTCAACGAATTTAACCGCCAAGGCGTCTTATTTAACGAGATTTTAGTGTATTTACAACATCTCATTGCGCAAATTGCACAGACAGTCGTTTGCAATCGTCTTCACTCAGTTGAACAACAGCTTTGTCGATGGCTCTTACTAACGCTCGATAGGTCTACAAATAACCAAATTAGAATGACTCAAGAAGGTATTTCACTCTGCTTGGGCGTCCGCCGAGGAAGCATTTCAGAAGCTTCTGGTAAACTACACCGTCTTGGCGTCTTAAATTATAGCAGAGGAGAAATTCAAGTCATTAACAGGCAAGCCCTGGAGGTTTTAAGTTGTGATTGCTACGCACAAGACAGCGCTGTTTATTGCAATGAAAAGTTAACGCAGAGCATCATGACGATTTGAAAAATGATAAAACGATAAAGCCTTAAGTCTGCATCACATTCATACTTTTAGACGGGCGACAAAACAGCTAGCAAATGTAAGTTGGATAGACTTAAGGTTCCGTGAATATGATTTTGATGAACATGATTTTGACCAAGGTAGTTTTGACTAGCTTAATCTCGACGTAAATGACCTTTTAAGAACAGGCTGACTTATCTATCTTTTATTTGATTGAATTCTCTAAATGAAATCATGCGTTGCTGCTCTTCATCCCACAAACAAGATTGAAAACAATTCAGCATTTCGCTCAGGCTAAGTGTCGTTACTATCGGCGATTGTAGTTCAGGAATCGCGGCCATCGCTTCTGGTAAACGGTAAAAAGGAATAAGGACATTAAGGTGGTGAATATGATGGTAACCAATATTGCCGGTGACCCACTGCATCAATTTGTTGAGTTGTAAATAACTGGACGAAGCCAATGCTGCGCGATAATAAGTCCAGGCTTGCGGTGTAATAATAGTCATGCGTTTAAAGCTATGCTGAGCGAAAAACAAGTATGAACCGAACGCGCAATTCAGGCTCATAGGTAACAGTATAACGAAAAAAGCGGTATCGAATCCGCCAAAGTAATACAAAGTGTAAATCAGTGCGATGTGAAGGGTTAAAGAAATCAGCGAATCAAAATGTTTTTTCGGATTTTTAAAAAATGGTAATAAACAAAAACTTATGGCAAAGATCGTCAGATAACCAAAAAGAATGATTAAGGGGTGGCGCTGTAAACGGTAGTAAAAGTGTTGCCAGTTCGTGGATTCTTGCCACATTTTTGTGGTCATGATCGGGAAAGTACCGATACCAAAGATGTCAATTTTACCAACATGACCGTGATGGTAATTATGACTCTGCCGCCAGGCGTTTGTGGGCACTAAAACTAAAGCGCCATAAATGCGGTACAGATAATCAGCAAGCCGGGAGTTCTTTAGGATAGCGCCGTGCATATAGTCGTGATAGGTAATAAAAGCGCGAACCATCAGCATCGCACTGCACAATGAAAATACGAGTCTTAACCAGGGCCATGGGGCGGTTCCTGCAGCAATAAGAGAGGCAAATAAAAGAAAAAATACGCTAATAACCAAGCGCCAACTTTTACTTTTTGACTCTTTGGCAAATGGCTTTGTTGCCGCCAAAAGTTCTCGATCAACTCTTAAATCTGCACTATGGACCAGTTCTTCCTTGTCTGAAACACCACGGCTGTCCGTAGAAATGTCTTTATTTTGAGTCATATACTCACCCTTTACGCAAGCGAAATGTCATTTACTACGCGCTAATAATAAGCAGCTCAACTTTAAGATTGATTGAAAAACAGCGATTCAATACCAGACATATTATATAGGTAAAAAGCAAAACGAGGATTTTAATTTTTTTCCTTCACTATAAGTGCATTATTCGCCTTTTTAACTGCGATAATTACTTATTTAACGTAAAAGCGTTGAGTTGTTAGAAAGGTGTTAGGAAGCAGGGGTTATAAACAGGAATAAATATTCCTACGATTTATTATTTGGGATTTATGTGTATCAAAGCCGAGTAGGTAGAAAGGGGAAACAACCCGAGAGCCAATGACTGAGATACTCTTTTCAGTTCTTTAAGCGTAACTAATTTCGCAAAAACCTTCAGGATCTCTTCTTATTTGCTGCAGGAAAATTACATCCACTTTGCCGCAATAAGGTGCGGAAAACTCCACAAAATCTAACTCGCTAAAATTAACATGTGTCTTTCTATCTATTTTAGACAGGGAGTCGATTAATTCTCCAACGGTAACTCTTGGCAATTTGATATTCATTTGTATAGCCTTGCTGTATTCATAATTTATGCTGAACGTTTATAATGAACGCTCCTATCCCTTATATCAAGCGAACTTCGAATTTGACTCGAACATTTTAAGAATAAATCTTAAATAAGCCCTTAATAGAGGTTAAATGCATACGCCAGTGATAAACGGCGATTTTCATCGCATTAGTTTTTTGTCGCATTAGTAAAGTGCTGTTTTTTATGGGAAAGGGGATTCCAGAATATTTTGAAATGCCAGCTCGCCGTTTATTTCAACAATCTGCCATAAGACATAATTACCTGATGTAACGTCGCCGTTAATGTCGAAATCAATCGCGCCAGCCGCGCCTTGCAGATCGATATCCTGCGATAAGTTTTGCAACGCAAGAGCGTAACCGGACGGGCCAACGTCGACCACTAGGCCACTAGCCGAATCGCTTCGCGATAGTGCCCTGAGGTTCTGTCTAATCGCGTTTGATGTATTTTCTCCGCCAACATTCATGGCAAGCGCCATCAGATAAACCGCGTCGTAAACGGATTCGGTAAAAGTCGGTGGTGGGGCGTTAAACGTATTGCGGTAGTTTTCAGTAAAGGCAATATAGTTGCTGGAATTACTCGGCGCAAATGGCGCGCTACCTTTCATGCCAAGAATAAGTTGCGCAGGAGAATTCGCAATAAATTCATCACGGTTATTACCATCAACGCCGTAAAGAAGCGGCATGGGGATCGGGTTTTTACTCGCTAGCGCCACCATTATGCTCGCCCCATCTAATGCAAAGCTAATAATGACCAACGCATCAGGCATTCCGCTGGAAAATAGCTGTGATACTTCGTCATCAAATCCCGATGTTTTTTCGGGCGAGTAGCTGACGCGTGACAAAACAGAGCCACCCCCTAGACTAAATTGGTCGCTTAAAGTTTGTTGTAATCCCAGGCCGTAAGCATCGTTACGATAAATAATCGATATGCTATTAATGTTATCGGCAATTAGTTGATCGGCAAGAAATTTTCCTTGAAAAGCATCGGACGCCACTGAACGCCAGATTAAATCATTATCATCTAATGCTGTTAAAGCCGGTGAAGTCGCAGATGGTGTAATCATTGGAATATTTGCCGCTATTAGCGTAGGGGCAATTGCGATGGTTGTACCGCTACCCGCAGGTCCAATAATACCAACGACACCTTCATTTATTAGCATTTGTGCCATTTGAATACTGACTTGTGATGAGTCGCTTAATCCGAGCCGCGTATCTCTGACTAAAAAGCCGATGGCTTTTCCATTAACACCGCCTGCAGCATTAATTTCGCTTGCCGCCAGACGAGCGGTTTTTTCAAAGTCCTGGCCGAACCCTGCAAGGGGGCCGGTAATAGGCGCCAAAATGCCAATTCTAATCTGGTCCGGCGTGACTTCCTCGATTTTATCGTCAACGGACGTATTGCAAGCCAAAATCAGCGTGAGTGAGATAGAGCTGAGCAGGCTCGATAGACGAGTGAAGGCCGGTTTAAAATTCATAGCTTATTCCAATTCGCCAGGTCCTCGGCGCGCCCGGTATATCAATTCCCTGAAACCCGGGCTCGGCATAATCTTCGTCAAACAGATTGTCGAGGTTAATATGAAGCGCAAAACGGTTTAATTGCTTAGCATAGCTAACTCGAAATTGGCTGTATTCATCGAGTTGATAAGGTTGCAATAAATTTTCTCGAATATTGGAGTTGCTCGCGCGTCGTTCGGAAGCATATTGCCAGGCTAAGCCAACTCGTTCATCGTCATTGATTTGATATTGATAACGAAGGTAACCAGTGAGCTGAGGATACATAGCTGTCGGTGAAACCAGGGTTCCCTGAAAAAGGGTTTCCGTTTTGTTGTCGGTATTTTGATAAGCCAAATTCGCAATAAATGCATGCGACCCTACCAACCATTTGAGTTCGGTTTCTACGCCTGCGCCTTCTTGCTTGCCCGAGTTTACCGGCTGAACGTTTGCACCCGTTGGCAGCAATTCGACCTTATTATCGATTTCGTTAAGCCAGAGGTTGACGGTTAACGCCAGGTTAGATGCGGCAAACCAACTGATTTCTGTTTCAAGTGTTACCGCTTCTTCGACGAGCAGCTCCGGGTTGCCAATAACGCCGCCGGGATATAATGGCAAGGCATATAATTGCATCGCGGCCGGCGCTTTAAACGAACTGCCAATTAAAAACTTTGTCGTTAACGTACGAGAAAACGCTTTGACTAAACCCACTCGATAATTGGTATTGCTGCCATATAAATTATGTTCATCTCTTCGCAGGTTTAAGGTCAGCAGGGTATTATCATCGAGGTTTTTAATATATTGCGCGTAACCGCCAATATTTTTTAAGGTATATTTGCGCGAAGGGGCGGTCAAAAGAGTTTCATTTCCGCTCACGCTGTCCACGGTTTTTATTTGTATCAGTGTCTCGTCGTCGTAAGCGTAATCAAGTCCAAAAATATACGCGCTCTTTCGGTTTGTCTGAGTGTGCCACTCGGTTGAAAAATCAATCACATCAAATTCAAATTCTCGTTTGGGAAAACTAGTCGCTTGCCCAAGACTTAATCGCTCATCGCTCGAAGGTTCCCCATGGGAATACCCAACGCTGGTTCGCCATTGGCTGTATTGTGAGTAATTCCAGTTAAGTTTATAGTGGCTGTGAAACTTATTGAGCGATACGCGATTTTCGTGACTTAAGGCACCAAAATCGAGGAATTCTGCCACGGTATCCAGATGCGAGTAAGACAGCATCAGGTTATGCGTCAGCTCATCTTGTTGATACCGCCAATCTGCATAGAGCGATTGAGGTTGAATATGTGTATTGTCAGATGAAGTCTCTGAAAAGGTATTAAACTTGGGTGAAACCTGAGGCAACTGCAATCCATCGTAATGTTCATTCAGGGTGTTAGCTGCAAGGTTAATTGACCAGTTTTCTGATTGAATACCAACCGTTACAGATGTATTGATATAATCATTTTTGCCCAGCTGCAAACCGAGTTTGGTTTGGTTTTTTTTGGCGTCTTTGGTGATAATATTAATGATCCCCATAAAGGCGTTTTCACCATACAGCGCCGAACCTGGGCCGCGAACAACTTCGATCCGTTCAACAATTCCAATGGGGATTAACTCAGGTCCTAAAAAATTAGTGGAATCAGCGCGAAAGGGGACTGGTACCCCATTGATCATGACTTTAAAAATTCGACTGTAGGCATTCTGGCCAGCGTTAATTCCTCTCACGCCGTAGTTATAGCCGAGGTAATCGTTTAACCCATACAGGCCTGGAACCTGTTTAAGTGCATCGGCAACCGATTGATATCCCCAAAGCTCAATATCGTCGCTTAAAATTACAGAGACAATTGCGGGCGCTTTAGTGGCTTCCTGGTTAAACTTGGTCGCGGTATTAACTTTGACGTTCATCAACTCGTGAAGACTGATTTCCAGAAGATCGACCGACTGTTGATTATTCGGGTGTTGATCTTCCGAGGTTTCTTGAGCTGACAATATAGAAGAAAAAAGTAGCCAGGTCGCCAGCGAAAAACGAGCGAATGGTAATTTCGAATGAATGGATGCGTTTTTCAACTTTAACCAGAAATAGCCCCAAATATAGGTTTAATTATAGAACAAATAGCATCTCTGATTGAGAATTATTGGCGATATATCGACAAGAGATGCAAGTGGCTTATAGATATTTAGTACGAACAGGGTCGTAACATAGACGGAATTTGTATAAAAACCGTAAACGCGCCAATGATACGGCATTAAATAACATGTTAAACTGGCAGTCTCGTCCAGTAATACCGCATAAGGAATTAGCATGTCTCGCATTGGTGTCACCTACGACGATGTATCTGAAGCTGCAGCTAAGCTCGTATTAAATGGTCAATCGCCGACAATCGTCCAAGTTCGTCAGTTTTTAGGAACTGGTAGCAACACAACAATCGCCAAACATTTAAAAGCCTGGCGCAATCAACATCAGCATAATGCCAAATCCATAAAGTCAGAAGTATTGCCTGACAGCTTAACACCGCTATTAGAATCGCTATGGCAAAATGCGGTTGATGAAGCTTCTCATCAGCTCGCGTCAAAACAAACTAAATGGGACAATAAACGAAACGCGTTAGAATCGATGCTAGCGAGTTTTGAATTTGAGTTAAATAATGCACTAGCAGATAACGAAACTCTGGAGCGAAAACTCAGTTTAAAAAAATCAGAATATGATGTGTTGTTGAAAGAATTAATTAATCTGAAAAATGAACACCGACAGTTCAAACAGCGCGCGAGAAATATTGTTCAGCAGCTTGAAACGGAAAATATCGAGCTGAAGCGGCTGTTGGGTAAAAAGTGATGTTTATCGGTTTTATAAATTTTCGCAGGTTAGTCTTTGGGATTATTGCTCTCTAAAACCGAAATATTCCAATATCTGCTATTATTATAATAGATGCGAATAAAGAGAAAAAATGAGATACAAGTGGCGTTTCAAAAAATTCTTGCGCGCCACGTTACATAGCGTGGTGTTGGTATTTCTCTTAAGTTAAACCAGTTGTAGGCATCCTGACTCTGATGTAGCTTTCACATTTCAGCGACTTTTTAGTTACATTCGAGTTATCCCCCAGCGTTTCATTAAATAAAAACGGCCGATTCATTGTTGGAGGCAAATATGAGCAGGCAATTGAAACAGGTATTTTGGATGACTGTATGGGCGCTTCTGTTAGGCTCTCCATTTTTTAGCCGCGCAGCCGAGCAACCCGGTGCGCTGACTTTCATCGTCAAAGATCAAACTACTGACCGGCCACTCTCAAGTGTGCAGATCACGATCAAGAAACGGGAATCCTCTTTCACGCAAACTTTAAAAACAGACGACCAAGGTCGCACCGTCGTTGATCAGCTTGCCCCAGGACTCTACTCGGTAAACCTAGCTAAGAGTGGTTTTGCTTCTTTGTATGAACCAAGCGTACGCGTGGTTACGCGCAAAAATCTCAAGATAGAATTCAAACTAAATGAACACGTATTTGAGGTGATTGAAGTCATTGGCGTTCGAGAGCAGTCAACTTCCGCATCGAGTACTTATCTCGACAGAGAAGATTTGCGAAGCGCAGTGGGCGGGGGAGCCGATCCGCTCCTTTCGTTGGACGGATTGCCTGGGCTGGCGTCTGACAGCGAATTTGCAAGCTTTAGCGTACGCGGACGTGGTCCAAGAGATAATTTGTTATTCGTCGATGACTTTCCTTTTGATAAGGCCGTGCACTTTGATGCGACACTGGGTGAAGAAGAAGACGTCGGTGGTGGAGGACGTTTCTCTATTTTCGCGCCGAATGTTATCAGTGGCGCAGAGTTCTCACCAGGCGGGTGGGGGGCGGCTTATGGTGGCCGTGCTGCATCGCTGCTCAAACTGGAAGTCGCCGATGGTAATCCAAGTCCGTCAGCGAGTCTTCGACTCGACCTTGCGGGTTTTGAAGTAGGTTACGATGGCCCTGTTGGTATCACTGAAGAGGCGACGATGCTCTTTTCTGCGCGACAACTGGACTTTGGCGCTTTGTTTGAAACGATTGAAGAACTAGATATTGGGGAGCCTGTCTTAAGAGATGTCATCGTAAAGTCGGTCATACCAATTGATCAGAATAATACAGTTGAAATTCTCCTGATGGATACACACGAGGACTATACGCGCGATGTGACTCACGTTTTTGAATCGCCCAATTTTGAAGATGTTGCGCTTCAAGATACGGAACAAGATAGTGACTTGTATGGTCTGACATTACGATCATTAATCGGTGAGAAAGCTGTCTGGACCAACAAGGTTTACTACCGCAGTAGCGACAAGATCAGCTCTGAGGGTGAAGCATTTCCAGATCTTGTGCCGCCGGGATCGCCGGCATCCAGCTTTCCGGTACGGGAAGACATTATTACCATCGGTGAAAGTGAAACGGAGACCGGCTGGCGAAGCGACTTCGAGACAGTCAATCAATGGGGCGTGTTCAGCGCCGGTCTTCGAGTAACGCAAATTGAACTAGATTATAACACCGTCCTGGATGGCGATTGGATACAATTTGTCTACGACGACGATGACTTTAGACCCGATATCAATCAGCGATATATCGTGCTGACACCACAGAACATCAACTCGTCAATTAATCAGACTGAAACGAGCTATGCTGGTTACGTAGACCAAGTTTTTAAACTCAGTGATACGGATATTCGCACTGGCTTACGAGTCGAGCGGGATGGCTTTGCGGACGAAAGCTTCGCTTCGCCTAGAATCAACGTTACCTGGCGGGCGAGTAAAACGTTTAGGTATTTTGTAACCGCAGGACTCTTTCATCAGTCGCCACGTTTTTTAGAACTTGCCGCAAATGAGTCAAACAATCTTAAAACCGAAAAAATCACACATGCTAGTGTCGGTTTAAACTATTTCCCGAGCGACAATTGGTCGGTGTTAACAGAAGCCTATCATCAAAGCCTCGATGACCTGGTGGTAGACCTTGATCGGGCGAGTGGAACTTACGCAAATATAGGTAAGGGCACATCGTACGGCGTCGATATTGTAGCCAACGGTACGATCGAGGAGGGCCTTTATGCTACTGCGACCTATTCTTACAATGATGCGGTAGTCGACCGGAAAGACGGGCGCGGTGACGTAGCCGCGGAATTCAGTCGTGAACATGTTGCAACCGTTGGACTGACTTGGGAAATTAGCGATCGGTGGAAGATTGCCGGGCGCTATAAATACCTTTCAGGCAGGCCAGATGATACCTTTGTCATTCACGCAGACGTGTTAGGACCGGGACAACCATTTCGCTACTCGAAAGAGATCACTGAACGCAATGTCGGTCGCAAAGCCGGTTACAGCTCGATAAATTTTCGCGTTGACTATCGGCGCGCATTTGGCGCTATAGATGTTACAGCCTTTCTCGATGTCATTAACCTGACGGCAGCGTCGTCGAGCGATGACACCGATTTTGACTATCGTCGAGGTGTTGTCGTGAAAGATGAAAGTGAGGCTGAGCCTTTGATTGGTTTGCGACTGGATTATGCCTGGTAAGTGGATTCGGCTTTGTTACTATTTTTCGTATATCATCTACGAATAGGGTCGTAGATGATTGGATTTTTCATCATTGAAGATAATTTCGTTTTAAAACTTATATACCAGGAGTTAGATTTTAAATACCAGATTCGATCTAAAGTCATCGCTAGATAAATCTTCACGGTAATATAGAAATCAGACTGCAAATTGTTAATTTGAATTTTTCACCAGAATTGATGTTTTGTCGAGCTTTGTAGAATTTGTTAATGGATAGCTTGGGCAATCAGAATTAATCGGTTATCGAATGTAAATTTAATTGAGTATTGGATATTGTTTTGATGTATGCAGAGAGCTATAAATGAAGTCATAGCAACGTTGTATAAAATCAGTAGCGATAAAAGTTAGGTGCTTTTTATGCTGTATAAATTAGTGTTGTGAAATTAATAATTATATTTCGATTCAATAATCGTATTTTTAAATTGTGTAGGCCAAATGGTGAAAATAATTAAAAAACCTTATTTTTAATTAAAACAAAGGGTTACGAGTTTAAATTAAAGTGATAGTGGGACTAAACCCATAAGCTTGAATTTCGACTCCAATTAAATCAATGACTTACACGTTCAGTGAGAAGCATAATCTTAATTTGTTTTAACTCATAAACCTGAATTTAGTGCCTAGTTTCACCCCATATAGTTAAATTGAGTTCTTAAATCCGAAGTTTTCCAGGATTATGGTGCAACCTATTGATTTAATGTGATAAATTACTTAGCAAAGCATAATATATTAATAAATAAATGCACCTTCCAATCGGTTGGTTGAATTTTGTACAACATCTCTCAGGATGCTTGTCTTAAATTCAATGTGACGTTTACTTACTTAGTACCGTCTAACAAGCAAATACAAAAAAATAAATAAAGGAATTTGTAGTGAGATTTTTGGGATCTATTGCTCTAATACTGTTTTTGGCGGCCTGCCTATCAACCGATACTGTTGATACTTTGTCCAAGGAAAAAGCGCCAATTCAATTGTGGCCCAGCGCTACTACGAATTCCGCAAATGCAAAAACACCCGAGATTATCAGTGTCGACGAAAACATTTACGATAGCGGAGCTCGACTAGAGTTTAAATTCTCTGAGAACATGCAAAGAGTCGCAACTGACTCTATCCAATATTCAACGTCACCAAACTTGCCTTGTTCATGGTATTGGACTGATAAGAAACATTTAACATGTGACATTGATAGTGGCGTCGGGCTGAAACCAGCAACGCTATATACGATAAGAATTGAAGGCGGGCTATATAGCGAAGAAGGAAAAAACTTTGGTCCTTACAAATACAAGTTTGAAAGCCAGAGACCAGAAATTTCTAATTACAGAACTAAATGGTTGACTCCAACGTCTCCTGAAATAGGAGTTAACTTTAATTTAGGTGTAGACAGTAAGAGCTTACAAGATCGCATTTACCTCAAAGATCTCGATGGTAATAAAGTTATTCTTATCGCCTTTCCCGCAACCGAACCTGATGAAGATTATGAATATTTGCCGTGGAAGAAAGATAGTAGCTGGATACTAAAGCCTGCTAAAAAACTAAAGGCAGATACAGAATATGAGTTGTATCAAGACTCTGGGATTAAAACGCCATATGGCCCTCTAAAATCAAAGAAGAAAAAAGTTAATTATAGATACAATCTCATAAAGACATATGGAGACTTTAAATACACCGGATATGAATGCTGGGATGATAATAGGTGTCACCCGGAACAAAGCTTAAGAATTAACTTTACTGCGCCGATTAGCAAAGAACAAATTATCCAGTGTGAAAAGGAAATGATTGAACTCGGTTTCAAGCTTTATACAAATCGCGATGAAACTGACTCAATAATGGCTATCCCGCACTTTCCAAGCGAAACCAAAAAATTAAAATGCCTATCTAAAGTTCAAGACATCTTTGGAAGAAAGTTACCGTCAGATACACAAATCAATATAACTACTGATGATTTTAAACCTTACCATCACAGTCCATTCTTGAATGAATCAGTAACTAACAAAGATGAACTCAGATTATTCCATCAATCTATTAACCGAGACAATCTTGAGGTAAGACTTTTCGATGTGGATCACAAGGAAGTCACTTTCAAAAACGACATCAAGTATCGCAACCTTAAGCTGAAGTCAAAAAAGAACGAGTTACTTAAAACTAATTTATTAAACGACGAGCTTGCGGACGCGAAAAGTATACATGGAGTTGTAAGTGTCAGTGCCAATAAATGGGAAAATAGTGAGTTCTTCGTTCAAAAAACAGCTTACAACGCGATTGTTCAGCGTAGTGGAAGGGAGCTTCTAATATTTATATCTGATATCCATACTAACAAACCAGTCGCGAACACAAACTTTGAAGCTAAGTTTGTAAATTATGAGTTCGTTGGTAGAGAAGTCTTTACGGAGAAAGGGAAGACCAACAAATTTGGCGTTGCTGTACTACCGAATTTCATTCCAGAAATTCATTATAGCTACAAACCAACATTAAGCTTTAAGTTAGAAAATGGCGAAGAATTCGCTATTCGCTACCATCATAAGCTTCACCCTGAAGTCTTGGGCGATGACGATGATATAGAACGCTACGATGGCAGCGATGTATTTTGGGGAATGCCAGATAAGCCAATATATAGACCAGGAGATACCATTAAATTTGTCGGATTTCTTAGAAAAATAAATGGGGCTAATATTGAACTTACAAAGTTACCTAAAAATGCGATTGTTTATGTGGAAGGAAGGGATACTGAGTGTTGGGACGACGAGTGTAATTCCTTTTATATGAATAAGAATATTATCATGGATGAGTTTGGCCGAATTACTGGCGAGTTCAAAATTCCAAAAACGCTTCCGGATGGCCAATATAGTATCGTTCTAGATGATGATAAGTTTAACGCCGATCTCGAAAACGAATTGTATTTTGATGTTGCTAATTATAAGCGTCAAAAGGTTAAGGTGACGGCTGAACCGAAAGTAAAAGGAATGCTTACCGATGAACAGTTTTCAGTCACTTCTACAGCTGAATATTATTCCGGCGGCCCATATGTTGGTGCTAATGCAGAGATTGCACTCTCTTTAAAAGAAAGCGAGTTCACGAAAGGAACGCCAAAATATAACGATTTTATCTTTACACCAAATTACAGCGAAGATTCAGATGATGAACAAAATAGCTACTATTTTAATGGTGGAACTTTGGACGAATTTGGAAAATCAACCACGGACATAGCGGTTCCACCTAGTCGTATCAATTATGGTGAAATAGTAGTCAATTCGACTATTACTACTGATGAAGGCGAGGTGGTACTAAGTCGACTAGAGAATGTTCCTTTTGCTAGAAAGCCATATTTCGTAGGTATTAAAAAATCTGACTGGTGGCTTTCAATTGCCGAAGACATAAATCTTGACTCGCGTGTAGTCGATCTAAATGGTGAGGAAATTAAAGACGTTAAAGTCAATTATTACTCTCAGAAAGTTAAGAGCTATTGGTCTCGCTTTACTAGTGAAGACAATGAAGAGCGAGTTCCTTTAGTTTGTAGTAATTCTAAAAACACGGAGTTTAGCAATAATCATTGCACCTTTACACAAAAACAAACCGGTTTTTACCGACTAATCGCCGAAATTCAATACCCAGATGGCTCTAGACAACAATCCTATTCGTCTCATTACTTCTACGGGGGTAAAGACAAGAATAACGAGTTAGTTATTCAAGCCGATAAACCTGAATTGAAAATCGGTGAAATGGCTAAGCTCAAACTAACCCATGGGCTAAACAAAGCTTCTGCATTAGTAATTATTCATAGAGGAGAGTTATTAAACTATTGGTGGCAGCCGCTAGCAACAGGGTTAAATGAAATAGCATTCGAGGTAGAAGAAGATTATGCACCCGGTGTTGACGTTACAGTTTTTGTTAATTACGGCAATCTTGAGGAAGTTAAAAAGCAAGAAAAACCTAACTATGCTCAAGTCATAACGCAAAGGTTAGCGATTACACCTCGTGAAGATGCGCCAATTGTAACTATAGGTGAGCTCCAATCTAAGTTTAAACCTGGCGAGAAAATTAAAGTAGTGCTCAATAATCATTCAAGAAACTCAACTATTGTGAGCTTGGCTATTGTAGACGAGAGCGTGTTAAACCAGGTAGAAGATAATGAATACTATAAAGTTGTTAATTCATTGTTAGGATCTAACGAATTGGAATGGTCGCCAACAAGCTACTATGAGTTATCAAAGTCTTTATATTCTTCAAGGTATCAAGAAATAACTTATGGACCAGCTGATGACCAAAAGATAACAATAACCGGCTCTAGGATTAAGAGAACTGATCTAGTGACGGCAGCTCCTCCGGTAGTGGTTTCTATGGATGAAGAATCTGCTATTTCGGGAATTACAAGAGTTGATAACCTGTCTCAAAGCATACCAAGTAAAACTAGATCGCCTAGTGGTCGTTTGGTAGACATAAGACGGTATTTTACTGATACTGCATACTGGAACCATAGTATTAACATCGAAGGCAATCAATCAAAACAAGTTGAAGTAAAGCTCCCTGATAATCTTACCAGTTGGAAGATAATTGCAATTTCAACAAGCAAGGACGGAGATATTTTCGTAGACGATGAATCTTTTAAAACTTCTAAATCGATAGAGCTACACGCTGAGATGCCTGCGCAATTAACTAAAGACGATAGTTTTCTTTACCAGGCTGAAGTAGTTTCTAAAGAGGATAAACTTAATACTATAAAGCTCGACTCATCAGCTAAATTAAGACCGCATCAAACGCATCTAAATCAGCAATCTTCAGAGTTTAAAAATGTTAGGGCTTTTGAAAGAAACAAATCCAAGATGGAGATATCAATTCCCAAAGAAGGAAGCGTTGAAGTTTTAACTGTTGCTGAGGCAGGCAATAAGAGTGATGCGCTACTCCAATCAACTCCTGTTTATTCGAAAAACCTTACTCGCAAAATTTCGTACTTTTCATTATTACCGGAAGATAAAGAAGTCGAAATAGGGAAACCCAAAAACTACTCATCTAACCAAGGCAAGGTGAAATTCGAACTATCGGGTAGCGTACTTTCAAACTTAGAAGGCACATTTGACTATATGAAAAGTTACCCACATCAGTGTTGGGAACAGAAGTTGAGTCGTGCCGTTGTGGCAGCTATTAACATTCAATCTAAGGATGAGACTGCTCAAGTATTAGCGAGTCACATAAAAGATGCTACAAACTCAATAGAGGAATTCCAGGCACCTAGCGGAGGAATGTCCTTCTTTGGAAACTCTGAGCAGTTTGTCAGTGCATATTTGAGTGCTTATACCTATAAAAATATCCAGTATCTAGAAAAGAAAGGATATGAATTTCCAGAAATCAATACGAGAAGACTTCGAGACTATTTAATCAACCTGTTAAAAGATGAGACAAGTAATATGACTCAAGAACTCGCGATATTGATCGTTAACTCGTTGGGTGCAAACGCTGAGAACGAATGGTTTGTAGATGGATATCTTTCAAGTCTGGTTAAGGATTACGAAAGACTTGGGGTATACAGTATAAGTCAATTGCTAGAAGTAGCTACGCAGTATTCAGACGACAAGCAAGCTGTAAATCTACTTAAGACTTCGTTGCTAGATGAGTCTAGAGTTACAGATAAAAAACGACTATTCAAATCTAGCAAAAAGTTACCTTGGTATTTCTATGGGTTTGACGCCAAGAAGTACTGCGCCACAATTACTTCTTTGACTAAGAACAATGCAGATAAGAAGGTGGTCAATCAGTTCGTAAATGCTGTACTCGAATTAAGAAGAAAGAACAAAGGAGATTTCGGTAATACACTTAGCAATGCGTACTGTAGCGTTGCAATCAGTGATTATGTAGCTGCATATGAGAAGGATAAAACGACAGGCTCTTATGTTTTGGAAATTCAGGATGATGAAATATCAATTGGAGAGCACTCTAAATCGCATCAATCTTCTATATCGCTAGATGATTCATTAGAAATCTCCGTTAAGAATACAAAACCTGGAATTGGTTACCTTCGTTCTACATTGGAATATAAGTTTGATGCTACTTTAGCACCAGCAGTATCAAATGGTTTCTCGATCACGAGAACCTATTTTAAGCATGAGGATGGAAAGTGGGTATCAGTAAATAAAAGCAATGTAAATCAAGGTGACTTCGTAAAGGTAAGCTTGAAGATCAATAATCCGCTTTTCAGAAGGTTTGTTGCGGTTACTGATACCTTACCTGGTTCTTTCTTTGCTTTAGATGAAAATTTAGCAACCAGCGCCCCAGCAGATCTTTTTAAGCAGTTAAATAAAGATTATTACTTTAGAGAAAAGCAATTGTCACCTCGAAATGCTAAGTTTTATGCTGACTATTTACCAGCCGGAACTCATGTAGTTGATTATCTAGTAAGAGTTACTCATAAAGGGGAGTTCTCAGCTCTATCAGCTAAGGTTGAAGAAATGTATGATGATGATGTTTTTGCTACATCCAAGCCAGCTATCATTTCCGTACATTAGCAGTAAAAGGTGAATTAAGTGATAAACAAAAATGACAACCCAGTTGAATGGTCTCAATTACTTTATGAGCTAGGAGACGCTAAAGAGCACATAGAATCTTTGATAGACGAATTGACTAAAAGCGAAGACTTTGACGAAACTGATTTTGGAATCGCACTGGGTCATGTCTATTCACATATCAACAGGGCATGGAACTCTAGAAATCACTTAGGTGATGTTTCTACGAGTAAATTTGAAGAATTCAGCAAAATACCAACTGACATTAAGCCTGTTTAATTATATGGATTACAAACGAAGTATCATCAATAAACTAACTAATCTTTTCTCAAAGCAGGAAGGTCTTGATGATCTGTTAGAAATGAGCAAGCACTGGGATGGGCATAAAAGAGAAAATGCAGTTCGTCGTCTTGGATTATTGGGTAATCCAATAGCTTTACCTGCACTTATGGTCAGAGCAAACGATTGGGTCCTCCAAGTAAGGGTCGCAGCAAAGAATGCGATCCTAAATCTTCGCACAGAGGATAATGTAGAAGCATTTATTACTTGTTTGCCAGAGCTCTATCACCTGCAAAAATGCGGTCGAGACAACCACGATTATTTAATAGAGCAAATTGAAAATTATTTACTGCATAAAGAAAACAAAATTTCAGTAACAGAAGGGATTTCTAATTCTAATCCATTGGTTCAAAGGGCATGTTTTAACCTTACGCTAGAAAACAAGCTAATGCCGGTAGATTCCCTCGTGATCATAGGGTTGGCGCAGTCCGATATTGTAACCAGGACTAGAGCGTCACATTTATTAAGAAATGTTTCTTCAGATAATCGTGTAGAAGCTGTAGATCTAGCACTAAAAGATTCCTTTATGCCCATTCGCAGAGAAGCTTTACAAATAAAGATAAAGGAAGGCCTAAATGATGAAGTCCTTTTAAGCTATTTATTTGATAACAACGCACCTATCAGAGAGGTAGCGATAAAACACTTAAAAGCATCTAGTAAAGATGTCTTCGATATCTATCTAACTTCGCTCTCAAGTAATTCGGTTAAAAAAACTAAGTGTTCTCTCTGGGGAATTGGCTACCTTGGAAAGGCGGATGATTCTAGATATGTCGACCAGTACTTAATCAATGAGTTTCCAAGCGTTAGAAAACAAGCAATTAGCACCAAAGCGAGCTTGCTAGAAGAGCAATCTGTTGATGATCTTGTAAAAGGGCTAAGTGATGAATCTTCAGCTGTTTGTAAGGAATCGGCTCGCTTAATTAGCAAACTTAAAATCCGTTTTGATGCAAATAAGTTATTAGACATAGTGGGCTCATCTAACCATATTCATTGTGCAAATTCATGTATTGGTCTTGCTAAGAATATCAACAAGTGGGAAAGAGTTATTTTCCTACTCGAACTACTTGAATTTGAGTCTCAACAAGATGACGAAGCTCAAAGTAAGATTGAACATGCTTTGGTGGAGTGGGATTTTGCTTTTAACAGAAGCCAAGTTATCCCGAATGATAAACAAATTGCCATATTAGCCAAACTAATGCCGGCCATAAAGAGAATATTCGAAGGACGAGGTATGAAGGGGCTTATGTTGTCCCTGAAAGCTTTTGGGGTAGTTGAACAAGAATAGTACGAAATTGGTATGTCGAAAAAATTAATAGTTTTAGATATTGATGAATGTTTAGCGCACGCTTCTGATGCGAAGCTAGACATACCTCATGATTTTGAAGCTGAATGGTGTTACGTCTACAAAAGACCTTATGTTGATAAGTTTCTTGCATTTTGTAAGGAACACTTTGACGTAGCGCTGTGGACGACCGCTGGTTGGATGCACGCAGATTTAATAGTCGCCGAACTCTTTCCTGATGACTACAAGTTAGAGTTTGTTTATTCCAGTAGAAACTGTACTAGACGATACGACTGTGAAGAATTTCGAGAGTACTATATAAAAAACTTTAGGAAGTTAAAAAGGAAAGGTTACGATCTCTCTAAAGTAATTATGGTAGACGATACGGCACAAAAACATGTTAGAAACTATGGAAATTTAGTTCAGGTTTCAGAATTCGTTGGCGATCAAGATGATGACGAACTACACCATTTAATGGAATATTTGCTAAAAATCAAAGATTGCGAGAACGTTAGAGCAATAGAAAAAAGAAACTGGAGAAATAGATTAAGGAATTACAAATGAATAATACAAGAATTCTTTATCCATACAATCCGTTAAACAATAAAGAGGCTGATGAGCCTTATCAAGATGAGTTTCAGTTAATTTCGTCGAAAGGCATCAATTGTTCATTGTTTGATTTTGATATGCTCGAATTCGATGAATTCAAACCAGTTCCCAGAATAGAAGAAGGTGAAAGCATCCTATATCGCGGGTGGATGATGAGTCCTGATATTTATTCCAAACTCGAAGAATATGTGAGTCGTAGGGGTGCCTCCTTAATAACGAACTCAACTAATTACATAAAATGCCATCATTTGCCTGGTTGGTATGAGAACTGTAAACAGTATACCCCAGAAACAGTATTTTTGAGTGACGATGAAAAACTAAAAAACAAGTTAGATGCTTTAGGATGGAGCAAGTTCTTTGTTAAAGACTTTGTAAAATCAAATTCTACAGAAATAGGATCTATCGCTAGCAATTCTGAAGAGTGCCTAAAAATTGTTTCTTTAATTAAACAATTTCGAGGAAGTATTGAAGGTGGAATTGCAGTAAGAAAGGTAGAGGATTTCGACTCCAAGACTGAAGAAAGGTACTTTGTGCTAAACGGACGAGCGTATTCACCAACTGGAACCATACCTGAAATTATAGAGAAAATAGCGGCAATAATTGATGCACCTTTTTACTCTGTAGATACTATTAAAAATAATGCGGGCGAATACCGATTAGTAGAACTAGGTGATGGTCAAGTTTCTGATAAGAAGAGTTGGCCAGTTGATGCTTTTACTGAAATGCTAATTACAGCTTTTAAATAATTTCTATCATGAATTCAAATCAATCTCTGATAAACCTCATTTATAACAACGGCGATAATCTTGTAAACGAAGTTTCAGATCTAATAGCGGCTGGCGCTGACGTTAACGAGAAAACCAAATACTCAGAAACTCCCTTGAGAGTTGCATCAATTAAAAGCAGGTTTGATGTAGTTAAACTTCTTTTTGAACACGGAGCGGATCCAGAACATCTTAAGTGGACTCCGATATTTCACGCTATAGCACTTGGCTCAATTGACGAATTAACCAACATAGTCAACAAAGAGGGCGACTTAAGCATACGTGACACTTGGGAACGAACGCCATTCTTGCTGGCTGTCCAGGTCGGTGACATTGAAAAAGTAAAAGTGCTATTGGATTCAGGAGCGAATTTACATGATGTTTGGCGCTCCGATAAAAATGCTCTGGAGTTTGCTATCCAGTCTGACGACGCCGACATGCTCAACTTTCTCATCGAACAAGGCTTAGACTCAGAGAAGTATAATGATTTTGGTTATACGCCGTTAATTCAAGCTTGCGAAGATAGTGCAGTTAAATGTGTAAAAGCGTTGATAGAACTAGGTGTAGATATCTTTAAGAAAGATCGAAGTCAGTTTTGCAGGGAAGCAGCGCTTTCCCATACTAGTAATTCAGAGATTGCCACGGTGTTAATATCAAAGGGAGCTGACATCAGTGAGCTTTCTGGAGATAACGATGTTCGATTAAAGCTTTTAGGACTTAAACAAACCGAATCATTATCAACCTCAGAAGATAAATACCAGCAAGGTAAACTTCGTCGATTTGGAAATTCTAATCCTGAATTGTCCCAAAATAAGTTTTGGTATGACATGGTCAGATATGGGAAATCCGCTTGGCAAGCAAAAGATCAGTTCGGGGAGTCAAGCTATTCTGAACAACCTGTTTGGTGTTATGACCGATACGGGAAATCAATTACCGACTTAGGAAATGGACAGTTTGTTGAAATTGGCGGCGAACACGAAGATCACTACGACCCTGATTTTTGTATCTATAACGAAGTATTTCATCATAAAGGCAATGGTGACTTCGATATCTATATGTATCCTAAAGAGGTATTTCCACCAACTGACAACCACACGGCGACATTAGTGGGTAAGTTTATCTATATAGTTGGAAACTTGGGATATCCAGCTAATAGGGAGTTTGGCACTACGCCCGTATATCGATTGAATACTGAAGACTTCTCTATCGAGAAATTAACAACTGATGGCGTGTGTCCTGGATGGATATACAATCATATCGCGGTATTAGAAGACGATTATACGATTTGTATCAAAGAAGGCACGATAGCAAGTTTAAAACAAGAACAAGAATTTCACGAAAGTAACAAATTTGATTTCAAACTTAACACTCTCACTCTGGAGTGGTCAAAACATGAAGCCGTACCATTGACCAAAGAATCTGCATTTTTTGTAGAAGAAGAGAAGCAATTTAGCAATTCAGATAGAACAGTGCTGAGCTTTCAGAAAGATGAAAAATGGTACGCCTATAAGATTCTTGATGTCCATAGAGTTGATGCTTACAAAGGGGAGTCTATCTCGGTAGAAGGAACCGTAGTTGAGATGCCTGTCGATGATTTTGTGTTTATTCCTGTTTACGTAAAGAGTAAGTCGTTTGATAGTCTAGAAGCTTTAGAAAGTGCTCTAGAAAATGACAGCATTGAGTTTGAAAATAAACTTGAGCATTGTAGGGCCATTAATTTCCCAAGAAAATGCCGTTATTTAGGTTTTCAAGAAGTTAATAAAGAAGAAAAGAGTTTGGTAAAAGCGTGGAAGTGCGAATTTTTAAGGAAAGATATAATTTCAATATAGCTTCAGGATAACAAGATGTTAAAAATAATACTCACCTCATTAGACGAAGAGCTCAAGGATGCTTGGGAGAAATATTGTGGTGTTCACGATTGTGTAGAGATAGTTAAGGGTTCCATACTCGATGTAGATTGCGATGCAGTGATCAGTCCTGCTAATAGCTATGGCTACATGGATGGTGGTATTGATATGGTGTACAGCAAACACTTTGGTTGGGATCTTCAAGCGCGATTACAAACCCTAATTAAAGATAAACATCATGGTCAATTAATCGTTGGCTCTGCTGATATTGTTGAGACACATGACGAGAATATCCCATATATGATCGCAGCACCAACTATGAGAGTACCGCTATCACTTTATAATTCTGCCAATCCCTATTTAGCGATGCGAGCTGTTCTGCTACTGATAAAACATGGTACATTCAATGAGCATAGAGTATCGGATTTAGTCACAACTATTGCAGTTCCTGGTCTAGGCACAGGTGTGGGAGAAATAAAGGCCGACACATGTGCAAAGCAAGTAGAATTTGCTATTAGAGAAGTCTTATTTAATGGGAAAGAATTTCCTGACTCATGGTTGAGTGCACAAACACTCCATTATGATTTAGTACGAGAAAACTAACTAAAAGTTCGAAACTTTATGTAATGACTATAGTTGAAGGACAAGTCGAGTCCTTAAAAAAATTAAGAGAAGAATTGGAACGCCATAGAATTGATAGATTTTCGTCTATTGGCGACATCAATCTTTTTTTGAAAAATTTTAGTAATGAAAAAGAAAAGATACCAAGCGATACAAGAGAAGCTCTCAAATTAGAAATAAAAAACCTCGAATACAAGCTAGACCAAACGAAAGAAAAAAGAGAGCATAGCTTTCTGGCCAGGATATTCCTTTACTTTCAACACCTATCGTTAAGATCTAAAGTATCATATCGAAAAGATAACTTTGAAAGAATCTTATCTGAACGCATAGATAAAGAAAAACAAGACTTAAAGTACACTAAAGACATAGTTAATAGTTTGTATTCAGTGATTGCAGGAGGTATTGGTGAAAGTCAAGTATTAAAGGAGCTTCAAAAGCTACCGGATACATATTTCTTAATAAATGACTTTTCAATGGAGTTTAACCCACCGCTGTATAATAGAAGCGAAAAAGAAAGAATATACAGTGTCCAAATTGATCACTTACTAATCAGTCAAGCGGGTATTTTTCTTATTGAAACTAAGAATTGGAGTGAAAAATCCGTTCAAGATTATGACCTTCGTTCACCTGTTATGCAGGTTCAAAGAGCGAGTTATGCGTTATTTGTGCTACTAAACAGCGACTCGAAGCACAATAAAATAAGATTACAAGAACACCATTGGGGAAGCAAAAAAATTCCAATCAAAAATATTATAGCTATGACTAATAGTAAACCAAAAGAAGAGTTTAAACATGTTAAAGTATTAACTCTGAATGATTTATGCGGATACATCGATTATTTTGATGAGATCTTTAGTCAGTCAGAGGTTGAACATATTTTTGAACATCTAAGAGCCGAGAAAGCTTAGCAATATGATTGTTTACCATGCAAAAGAATTCGAAGATTCAGAACCACGGGCTCACCCTTGGTCTACTGCTATAAGTAATCAAGAACAGAAATATGTAGATTTTAAAGCAAGTCCAAAGTCTATTCGTACTGCATTAGAAGATCTTATTCCATTTGAAAATGAAAAATTCACACAAAAGTTTTATACGTTACTCGAATGGTTAAATAGTCCAAAGTGCTCTTTTGAAAGCAATGATTGTAGTTTTCTTGGACCACATGCTAATGACACAGATTATCAGTTTAATTATAAATTAAAGTGTTCGGGTAGGTTAATGATCTTGTTCAGAGATATTGAGGAAAATACTCAGTCTCCTAGCATAGAATGGTTGCTAAAAAGTTTAAATAGTAGTTTAAGATTAGTGAAACCAGGCTTTAAAGCAGGTGCAATTGGACTGTCCGAAATGAAAACCGTTTATATGCAGCTGGATGACCGTCCTAAAATGGGTGGACTAGGAAAACAGGTAATGTTTTCAATGTTTGCTTATGGGAAGAATAAAAATAAGTGCTTTGATAATATGGAAACCGTTATGGATTGTTTGGATAGTGCTATTCGTTCCGTTGACAAGAAAGTCAATAGTGGCGAACTAAGGAATATGTATGATTCAGCGCACTAAAGTTAACTGCATAAAAGCTTTTCATAGTAATTTAGCATACCTTTATCATAGGCGGACAAATGACATTTGAAGATTTTGCTTTAAAGGTTTTAATTGAAGATCTAGGTTTAGAAGCTGAGAAGATTGATGAAGAAGATCAAGAAACACCAGACTTTATAGCTCTTGATGAAAACGATGTTATGTTCATTGAACTTAAAGAAAAGGACTCTAGCGAAGATTATTTAAGAGAAAGAGAGGAAGCTTTTAATTCAGGAGAATTATATTCATCTACAAGCAGCCTGAAAAATTGTAAAAATGTAAGTAATGTTGTTAAAAAAGCTAATCGTCAAATCGATTCATTGGCGAGTGGCTCTGAGTTTAGAATTGTTTGGCTTCATGCGAAAGGCCCGGAAAAAGAAGCACTTTTAGACAAGTTTATTTGTAGCCTCTATGGTAAAGCTGATATTTATGATCTCGAAAAAGGTAGGAGGCAAAATAAGGAGTGCTACTATTTCGACTATAGTGATTTTTTTAAGTATAGGTCATCACTTGATGGCGCAATTCTCTCTAAGAATCAACAGATGATTCTTGCACTAAATGACGGTTCTCCCAGGTACGACTCATTTAAAAAGAGTAGTTTCGTAAAGGGGTTCTCGGATTACACGGTAATTGACCCTCCTGTTTGGGAGAAAGAAAAAAGAATCTGGATTGCTGATTGTGACATCAGCAGGAAGGATAGTGATGCATTACTCGCATATCTAAGTGAGAAATATACTCTAGGAAAACCTACGAGAATCGAGATGCAACAGTGTATGGTGGAATTCTCGATGCCTCACAATGAATCTAACAAGCCAGAGAAAAGTTAAAATGCCAGCGCTTAAACTTTGTAAAGATTGCGGACATCAGATCAGTAAATCTGCTGAGTCATGCCCAAATTGTGGCGCTCGTTTCAAAAGAAGGTGGTATGAGGTTGGTACTTTTACTACTGTTATAGTATTGCTACCTTTAATTCTAATTTTACTTGCACAGTGTGGTAGTGCTTAGTTGTTTAACAAGTATAGTAATGCAATAAATTGAACTGATTTCAGCTTAAAGGAATAAATCACGAAATATTTGCACAAAAATGGGAAATAATTTGGCATTACTTATCTCTAGCTCATCCAATACGTCCGCATCCCATCTACGAACTCTAGAGTGAGTGGACACCCGGAAGCTGAGGCAATTACAGAGTCACATTACAATAAGGGCAATCAGCTGTTTGCCCAATGCCAAAACCATCGGAATCCAACCATTTATCAATATCTTCGGGACAATATATATGCAATGCGAGATATCCATCATATTTCCAATTTGAGTTAGTCGAATTCCAATGGCATAGCAGAATATTTACTATTTTGATTTTAGGCAGTAAACAGAAAGTGTTTACCACTGAGTAAACATATTGGCAATTTAACTTTACTGTACCGCTTAGTAAACACATTCAATTTACCAACTCGACAAACGTGTAATTTTCATCCGAATCTATATCATAATCAAATATTTATATGGATTGAGTCCAATACAATCGCATAGCATTTAGAAACTCTAAGGTCATAGGACATTCTGAGGCAGAACCAATAACTGAATCAACATTGCAGTAAGGACAAACTGCTGATTGGCCAATCCCGTTCTCGTCTAAATCAACCCAAGTAGTTATTTCATCCGGGCTATAAAATGTAAGACAGTGGAAGCAGCCGCACTCGGAGCTTTGACCGAGTGTTTTTCGATTAAAAGTCGTATGTTTTGCTGCCTTTTGGAAATCAATTTCTTCAGTCATTACTTTTTCCTTTGAGCATTTTTGTCGCTCATTTTGGAATCAAAACCCAAATGGTACCTGCATTTCTTGCTCGTACTGCGGCCTTGATCTCTTCTTCGTGGCCATGGTTAATCGCCATATTCCATCGGAGATTAAACAAGTCATAATCGGACTGATATACCTCATCAGGACTGGGAACAGTAGATCCCGTAAGCCAAAGATCAAATGCTGCCTTAAAAAGCGTGTCCGGCAAGTCATTAAAATTAATTGATTTAAAACTCATAACAGCACCTATTCTGTTCGTAAAAATACCGAGTTAAGTTTGTCAGGTTAACTTCTGGCTACTATTATCAGAGCGGCCTTTGTTAGTTTTCAAAATACTATCAATTTCGGTAATTAGTTTACTGCTAATCCCATAGAGGAAGATTGCCCCGGTACCATGTTCAAATCTTTTATCAGGCTTAAAGCCGGCAGTTAAAAGCTTTTTGGCAATTGTAGAAGGACGAATACGGTTTTCTGCGGCAATTGAGTTCAACAATATGTATTGTTCTTGGAATTTAGATAGAGCTGTAGCAGATACCTGGTTTAACTTTTCTCCCAATCCATCTCCATAGCCCGCTATTGCGCGATTTCTATTAAGTATACAAACCACAGTTTTAGTGGTTTTAAGCTCTTGTGCGGCTTCTTCAAGGCTTAGAATATGGTCATTAATTAGTCGAGTGATAATTCGCTTTTCAAAATATGCTTCTTTAACGAATAATCCATCGAAAGCTCTTTGTGTGGTATGGCTATAGATTTTTATCTCTGACTTAAGAATACTTCCGATGTCTGTGCCAAGTGTGCGAAGGGCAATGCGATCTGATAGCACTATATAGTCTTTAGTTGGATTTATTGGTTCAGCATTTTTGTACAAGACTGCTAGTTTTCGATTTGCATCGCTAAGGTTATACAGCCATTCATTTCGCTTTTTGTGCGACCGATTTATCGGTGTAATCCAATCAATCGATTGTAGTGACTGAACAGATTCAATATCAAGGCAGAGCGCTTTGGCAAGATTAGGTATGTCGGCCTGGCTAGATAATGCGTCACTAACATTTTCCTGTGCTTTCGCGTTTTTTGTTACGGTAGCAATGAACCGGCGGTGACTTACAAGGAATTGATCTGCCTTTTCCTTTGAAGATAGGGATCGAAAATCTGTATCAAATACAGCGGCGGGGAAGTATAAGCCTGTCTTGTTAACAAAAGGAGCTCCATCTTTAACTGAATCTAGAGAGTCGTATTTTCCGAGTATCCAGGATTTTAATGCCGTAGTGGGCTTTAGAAAAGGTAGGCGAGTTTTTTGTATGCGTACTGACATACTCGACAATTCTTTTAAGAAGTCAGTTCGCTCTAAAAGTAAACAAGCTTGTTCCAATGCTGAATATAAGTACTCAACTGGCAGGTATTCCCAGTCTATATCAGCTTGCAGACAATCCGTCGGTCTTAAAAGGCATCTCGCAAGTTGATAGGCTTGGTTGTCGCTTTTGTCTCTCGCTTGGTGTTCGTAATCGATAAACACTCCCCATTTTTCGAAGAGCGCTAGAGTTAGACGACAAGGGATGATTAATTCTGACTCTCTATATTTAAATCCGCAGTCGCATCGATCCAATCGTTTCCGATACCAGGTTATTTTCTGTCTGCAAGCTGTGCAATAGTTTATAAGCACGATACCGTGTCTGGGACAGACTACCTGCGCTGAAATATCAACAAAGGTATGAGTTGTACTATTTTCAGAAATACAAACAGGGCACACTCTGGGTCTGTGTACACAAAAAAAACGTCGGTCTTCTTTACCGTATTGCTCAAAAAAGCTTGCTAGCGTTCCCTCGTAGAATCCAGTTAAGTTATCGATAAACTTAAACGATAATTGCTGATTGAATAGCCGAATCAACAAGCTTTCAGCAGCACGCCCCTTATATTCACCAAATTGCAGTAAAGGATTAATTCGTTCATAACCATTTTTGTTAGATAGCCTGAGTAAATAGCCCAAAAAGGATTCATGCTGGAGAGGTCGTGGATGTCGGAGTAGCATGGATTCTGTCATGACTTCATCCAACCCAACATTGGCCACTGCTTAATTCGGGCAATAGTGATGCGAAATGGGTTTTCTGGAACTTCCTCAGTAATCTTTAGTACGGTATCAAATGCTTGAGCGAGTTGTTCGTCCATAGTTAGTTCAGTTGACTGCTCGCGTTTCATATTTACGTAACTTATTAGCTTGTTTAGTCGTCGCATTGAACCCTGTGTTGCGACGAATATTTTTGTACGTACCTCAGGTTCTTGTAGACTTCCTACTGGTAATTCGAGCCTGAATTCAAAACTTTTAAGAATCTTTCTATACTCTTTGATATTTTCTTTGCCTTGAATAGATGCGTACGACATTTCATGATGTAGCGTAATGCGATCACCAATTTGTGGTTCTTCTTCAAACAGAATTAATCCCGAAGGTTGTCCGATTAAAACGATTGGCAAATTAGTAGAGATCATTAGGACCTTTAACCAATCTGCAACATCGCCAATTACATCTGTCGTTCTTTTCTCAATCAGGTGCTGAAACTCATCAAGAGCAACTTGCCTTACGTTGCATTCCTTAATTAGGTGAATAAGCCTTATACCTTGTTTATTTTGAGTTCCTACTTCAGGGTGTGGATCTCCAAGCGCTTTAAGCATCGCTGTCTGTACACCAACAATGGTTGCTTTGGCTGGAACCTGGGTATAAAGAATAGGAACTGTTCTGCCTTCATTATTTTCATTCTCAGGGTAGTCTTTTTTAAAGTGCTTCATTAAAGTGGATTTACCTGCGCCGGTTATTCCGGTTATAGCAAGTCCCAGGGGTTCCTCAAAATACAGAGGAGATTGAATGCAGTCCTCTAATAACTGTAAGCCTTTCTCGACCTGTCTTGTCTTTATGAATGGTTTCTCTTTTAATTCTCTCAAGGTCATTCTACGGCTCCTGTGTGTCTAAATAATCTCTTCGTCATCGTCATCTACTTCTTCGTTATCATCATCTTCTAGAAGCTCGTCTATTAGTGAGTCGGGCATCTCATCAAAGATTTCACCAGTCTTTTTGTCGACAAGGGGCTCTGGAAATTGTTGTACTTGTGGTGTTAGCGCTTTGTCGAATCCGAAAGATTCTATAAGGTCGTTTTTAAATGACTCATCATCTTGTTCTGCATCTTTCATGGCTTTGTCCAATAAAACCTCTTTTGAAATTGATGTCGGTTTCTCCGTTTTCCCTGACTTTTTAGATTTATGTTTTAGGCGTTCCATTTCGGCTAATGCTTCTTTGTGAATTTCAACGCTAACTTCCTTAACAAGTTTCTGAGATGGGTGTTTTTTAAGTTTCTCACGGATGTGTTTTCGAACTTTTATAATAAACTTTAGGGACTTACCCGACAAAATGTCATAGCGTTTTGCAAATACTTGCAGTCGCGTATTGTTGTCTGGGTTAATTACTCGAATCGCACCGAGGTCATTGTCGTTAGTAAAAAATTCGACTTTACGATTGCCTTGTGTCCTGATCAGATGCCTTCCCATAGCCTGTAAATCTTCAGAGTTATACCAGGACCCAAGAAGCTTAATTCCCTTAACTGGAGAAATAGTTCCCGTGCGTTTTGTTCCCATATATTCCATAACTGAGAGAGCGTTTTTAGGGAGGTAAGGTCGACGTTTTTTTGTTAGCTCGATTACTCTATCGTTGGCTGATTTTCCATCATCTTCAGCAACGCTATTGTTGTGAACATCTACAATCCATCGAGTTAATAACTCCTTTAACTTACTAAAACGAATACAAGCACCTTCATAATGTTTGTATTCTGATTCAAACCTTATGTTAGCTTTAACTTCCCCAGGTAAGCCACTTTCGAAGCCCGATTTAACATAGCTGAATGCACTTTCGACAGCACCTTTTAGCCATGGTGCTCTAACTTTGGTTGTTCCGAAGTGGAATCCTAAAACAAAGCTCAACTCCTCAAATCTATCGCTCACAAATCCTCTGCCAGCATCCAAGAGGATGAATTCAGGGAGCCCGAATGGTAGCCAAGCAGTTCTGAGAGCAGGATACTTTCTGTTGAATTGATGTTTAGGAAATATTGATTGGATTACACCTCGGATAGCGGCGTCTGCTGATTCGCCTCCAAAGTACAAGTAGAATCCTATAATTGATCTGGTAGCTTTGTCTTTTAGCATCATGATATAAGGCTGGCCGAGGATGATATTCAAATCATCATCAACCACAACAAGCTTCATTTTCCTCGCATCCATTTCTACGAGCTCTAAAAAGCGAGTTGCTTCTATATACCCGAGGTCAGCATGATACTTTTTGTTTGCTATTGTGCGTCCATATTGA
>Ga0209475_10000471_pt1 | contig 83444 bp, 72 predicted proteins | sample tdDd471_FD_187128 | JGI IMG/M metagenome (GOLD analysis project Ga0209475, IMG submission 187128) | Marine sediment microbial communities from the Atlantic coast under amendment with organic carbon and nitrate - tdDd47.1 (SPAdes)... | ecosystem: Environmental > Aquatic > Marine > Coastal >... | reverse complement strand
ACCATTACAAAATTAAAGTTGCTGATAAGAAGAAGGGCTATCGCCAGCTGTCCCTGAAAGAAGCATCGCCATATATAAAGAAGCGTCTCACGGGCAGCCGGGGCCGAAAGGCAACCGCAGCATGGCTCAAAAAGGCTTTGGCTGGGAGCGGGTTTAAGGTTGTGGAATAAATTATTTCCCCTCTCCTCCCCCCCCCTGTGGGTTTACTTCTGCCCACAAGTCATCTAAATAAGCCCCTGGCAGGAGAATCATGACAATGAGCCCTCTCCTTTTTCCAATTCTTAATGGGAGAGGGCGCGCCGGAGGCGGGGTGAGGGCACAGTCCCCCGACCGGGGGGATGTAGGGTGAGGGCGAAGCCTGTGGGGCTCAGAGCCCTTATTTTTATTGAGTGAAAGGAAGTTTAATCAGCAAATGAAACAAAAAATCCTTGAAAAATAAACCTCATGTCTGTAAATGATTATCGAGTATGCTGTACGACATTAACATATAACTACGATAATGAGGAACCATGAAACGGATTGCCTATTTTGACTCTTCCCACGATATGCCGACGGAAGTGATTGCTGCGGCGGGCTTTCTTCCTTATAAGATACTTGGCGATGTGCATGCCGGTACTGATGCGGCTGACCAGCACCTGGCGAAGTTTTTCTGCCCGGCGGCCCGGAGCTGGCTTGCCGAGGCGCTTGAGTCTTCGGGAGATTGGGAGGGGATAATTTTTGCCCACGGCTGTGATGCCACCAACCGGCATTTTGATGTCTGGAAGCGTCATGTCGAGACCCCTTTTCTCTACTGGCTTAATTCTCCCCTGAAGAATAATGATACGGCGCAGCGTTTTTTTGTCCGTGAGCTGAAGGTTTTAACCGGGGCGTTGAAAGACCAGTACGGCACGACCATTACTGACGAGTTGCTGATGCAGGCAATCAGGGAATCAAACCGTATCAAGCGGCTTTTGCAGAAGCTTTCAGGTTTGCGAAGCGTGAAGGATATTAAAAACCGGGAATTTTTTGAAGTTATCAAGTTAGTCCTTCAGCCTGACGGGGGCCTTGAAGAAAAGCTTACAGCTCTGGCTGTCGAGTGGGAGAGCCGTGAGGGTTTTCCCGCGGGCAAACGGCCCTTTCTTCTTACCGGTTCGGATTCTACCTATGGCGAATGGCCCGATATTCTCGAAGAGGCAGATATCAGGATTGTCCGTGACGACCTTGCTACGGGAGAGCGGATGTTTGCCTCACTGATTCCTGAAAATATCGATCCCCTTGAGGCCCTGGCAATCTACTACCTTAATGTACCGAGGCCTGCGACAAAGCTCGGTATCGGCAACCGGATAGACTTCCTTCTCAAAACACTTGATGAGACCCCTGTTGAAGGGGTGCTTTCCCAGAATCTTAAGTTCTGTGAACCCTACGCCTATGATTCGGTTGAAGTGAATAAGGCCCTGAAGGAAAAGGGGCACCGGGTCTTTCACCTGGAGCGTGAATTTACACCAATGATGGACCAGCAGGTGGTGAACCGGCTCTCCGCCTTTGTTGAAATTTTGTGAGGTAACCATGAATCAGAAAAAAAATATATCAGAAGAAAATGTTGATGCAGAAGAACAGGTGCGCATTGAGCCCCTGAAGCATTCGGGAGACCTCAAGGGTGTCATGCTCAACTATATTGCCCGGGGGAAGCTTGCCTCAATTCTACCCTGGAAAAAAACCGCCTGGACCTGTGCCGGTTTTCCCGTTGAGCTTCTCTGGGCCTATGATGTTTTCCCTCATCACCCTGAAAATATGGCAACGGTTGCCGCGGCGCGGAAACAGTCCCTTCGTCTTATTGAGCATTCTGAGAGCCAGGGCTATTCCCGGGATCTCTGCTCATACTGCAAGACGAGTTTTGCCGCCTATGATACCAATATTAAGACTACCCTCGGGGGTCTCGATAAGCCTGATGTTATAACCTGTACCAATACAATCTGTGATACCCACTGGAAATGGTTTCAGATTCAGGCCCATAAACTTGATGTACCATTCTTTGCCTTTGATGTTCCCAGTGTTGTTTCCGGTACCGATGAAAAGACCGTTGAGCGATATGTTGATTACGTGGTTGAGCAGTTTTATGATTTTTATGATTTTATGGAAAAGCATACCGGTAAAAGGTTAAACGAAAAGAAGATGCGTAAAGTTCTCGAGAAATCTGAGCGTCTCTGCAGCCTCTGGGCAGAAATCTATGAACACCGAAAGGCGGTCCCGTCGCCCTACAGCTCTGCGGAAACATCGGCGTCATTCTTTCCCCTGGTGGTAATGCCCGGTGTTGATAAGGGCATCAAATTTTATGAAAAGATTCTTGCCGATCTGAAAGAAAGGACCGTGAAAGGCGAAGGGACAATTTCAGGGGGGAAGGAAAAGTTTCGCCTCATGTACGAGGGTATTCCCTTCTGGTACCGTATGCGCTTTATGTACGATCTGGCGAAGTACGGCTGCGTGGTTACCTATGAGCCGTATACCTGGTCATTTGCCCCGCGGAAAACCCTGGGGCTTTCCATTGATGATTCCCTGCGGGAAGTAGCCCGTATCATCATGAATCTTCCCTATGCCTATAACCTTGAGGAGCGGATTAAGTATTTTGTAGACGTGGTGCGGGAGTTTAAGCTCGACGGGGTTATTCTTCATGAGAATATGTCATGCCGGCCTTCAAGCACCGGGATGGCAGATTTAAAAGAAGAGATACAGAAACAGACCGGGGTCCCTGTTCTGATTCTTCAATGTGATATGAATGATCCCCGGGCCTTTGCCGAGGGGCCCATCAAGACCCGTGTCGAAAGCTTTGTTGAGCTCATGGAGGCAAACCGGTCATGATGCCAAGCCTGTAGGCGCGGTACCGTTACCGTATAGGTTTCACGAATGTGAAAAAAATAAAGGCGACAAAGTGCATTGTCGCCTTTATCTTTTTTCAATAAGAAAAGTTTCGGTCTTTGCTGAAAATTTTATGCTGGTCTGCCGGAGCGGCAACAACTTCTATGACATCACTGCTGCAGATAATCACCTCGCAGTTCATAAAGCGGTCTGCGACATGATCATCAATGTTTCCCGCTTCTTTCAGTTCTTCCTGCCATCGGTTGTACTGGTCAAAGCCAATTAGAATATAGCGGGGCGAAATGCCCTGGCGCTGCATCTGGAGAATCATGGCTTCAATGTCTGATCGTATGCTCATATATTTCCCTTCCTTTTGTATTCTTTTTGATCATTCAGGTTTTGATTGTTCTCATGTTAAATGCAAGCCTTTTTCCTTTTCCTTCGATGGTTGGTCTTGTATCGAGAGTGGACAGGTTTCTTCTCAAAGACTGGATAAAGGCGACAATGCGCTTTGTCGCCTTTGTCCAGTCTTTGAGCCCAGGGGTGTTACATCGGGAAAGGAAAAAACTTCCTTCACAAATATTCCCGAGTCGCGGCATCAGCCTTCCTGAATGTCGTTTCCCCGCAGAAGTTCAAACCTGCTGAAGAGCAGGGGGGCCCCGAAGGAAACCCAGAAGCCGATCAGCCAGTACCTGAAGTATGCCCCTGTCGGCGTTGCCGGAAGCAGGGGCTTTAAGCCCGCCTTGATGATCATGATCACCAGGAGTCCCCCGATTACCTTTATCAAGCCTGAGGTGAAACTTCCCCGGGGATTGAACGCTATCCGGTTATGGGCGAGATAGGCTCCGCAGAGCATTGCGGAAAAAACTGCCAGGGGCTGAGCGATGTGCGTGCTCGGTGCCATGAAAAGCATCGCAAGGGGAAGCGTGGTCAGGGTGATGAGAATAACCAGGCCGCTGATAGTTTCCCAGTGTTTTTCGAACCAACTGTTAGCCGGAAGTCCTGCAGCAAGAATAAACAGACCGATAACGAATCCACCCAGGACATCACCCAGGTAATGGACCCCCAGGTAGATGCGGGAGTAAGGAATCAGCAGTATGAGGCAGGCTGCTGTAATCATAACCGGTTTCTTTCTAATGTAATAGAAGACGGGTCCCCAGAAGGCTACAGCTCCCTGGGTGTGGCCGCTGGGAAAACCGGGACTCTTTTTGGGAAGCCAGGCCTGATTCAGTTCTTTTATCCCGGGCAGAAGATTCGCTGCGTCGGGACGGGGATTGTGCCAGAGATCTTTGAGCCAGCTGTTGGCAGCAGCTGATAGTAAAAAAATGACCCCGATCTTGAGGGTTGTTTTTTTGTCCCATGTCCAGTAGGCGATGGGTAGTATGATGACATAGAACATCTGGTTGCCCAGGAATGTAATTGCCACCATGAGATAATCGAGCCAGGAACCTGCAAATATATGCAGGGAGTTTAAGATTTCTTCACCAAAAAAAAATGGATCCTTCAACCATGCTTCCATGTTATTTATTCCCCTTTTTTTCTTTATTTTTCCATTCAAGGTAAGTCTTTTTTAGAAGTTCCGGGTAGTCAGAGATGATGCCGTCGACCCCCGCATTGAGCATTTGAATCATTTTCTTTTTTGAATTTACCGTCCAGGTTATTACCCGGATATTTTTATCGTGGCATTTTTTTACAAAGGCCGGTGTCACGTAGAGGTAGTAGGGGGAAATGTAATCTGCTTTCACGTCAATGGTCTTTGCGAGTATTTTTTTCCGATCGGCATTGAGTCCAAGAATCATCTTAAAGCCTTTCCAGTAGTTTGGTAAAAAAAGGGCCGATGTTGTTATTCCCGGATTTGTTTTTTTTATGATGGGGAGGGCCTCGGGGATAAAAGACTGTACTGTTATCCGAGAGGCCATGTTTGACTTTTTGACCGCAAGAATCATCGCAGCGGTTGCTTTTTGAAAGTAACTGCTGTCATAGACATCAGGAAACTTGAGCTCAATGTTGAAGCCGGGCCTTGACGCCCCGGGGTGCTTCTTTTCATAATCTTTGATAAAGGCGAAGAACTCATCAAGGGTGATCATCGTGGTTCCGGCTATAGCCTTTTGCCGGGGAAATTTGCTGTTCTGTACGGCGCCGCAATCATACTGTTTCAACTCTTTTTCCGTCAGGTCCTTTATGGGCAGAGGAGAGGCGGGTTTTCCCTCTGGAGTGAGGCAGAGTTTCGGATTCAGTTCGCTGTCGTGGTAGACAATTAAGTTGCCGTCGCTGGTCAGGTTCGTGTCAAGCTCAATCGTATCCATTTCCTTTTCCATACAGTAGATAAAGGCGGGAATGCTGTTTTCAGGCCGGGCCCCCCGGGCGCCCCTGTGCCCCTGGAGGTCAACAGTTCCCCTGAGGGGGGTGTTGCGTACTGCCGTGCCGCAGCCTGGTGCTATGGATATGATCAGGGTCAGGATGGCAGCCAGCCTGATTTTTTTTTTGGATAAAGAAAGGCGCTGTTTCATTTCTATGGGCTCCTTTATTTCTAGCAGAAAACCTCAATGTATATAAATATTGACAGGGAATTCAGCAGAAAAGGCAAGCAAAAAAAGTTGAAAGGCGAGGGAGCCGGAGCCTTAATGTGTATCGTCGACCTGGAGGTGCTTCAGGGGGAGTATGAGCATTACTGTCGTATCAATGGATGAAATAATCGCTGCAGACTCTTCAGGTTCGAGGCCCAGGTGGTAGAGAAAACTGTCTATTTTGGCGTACCCGAGGCCGTGACCTGAATCGGATGTATCGATGTTGTTGATGAAAAAATCCTGTTCTCTTCCTTCGGAGTGATACTGTTTGAATTCAGAACGCTTGTCGTGTATACGCCTCAGATCCATGGTCAGCATCGGCGCTGTATTGGTTATTTCAAAATAGAGAAAATCTTCAATAACCTGAACTTTATAGAAGATGTTGATGTTATGTTCTTTCAGTTTTTTTCTGATGGAATGAAATCCCTCGAGCTGCTTCAGCTCTTCCTGTTCTTCATCGGTGAGGTCCCGGTTTTCCCGGTAGGCCCGGTTGAGAATGCGCATGTAGCGTCCCTCTTCATTGAGAACCTGCCGTACCGCAGAGGAGATGTCACTTCCCTGCATGAACTCAACAGCCATGGTGTCAAAGGATATGCGGGTGAAGGCCATTTCTCTAAAAAGATCAAGCTGTTCTTCTTTTGGTAATTGGGGGAAGTCTTCGCATATTTTATCCATTATATATTCGCGGATCAGAATAAACTTGTAATTGGCCTTTACGGAGTTCTTAATCAGTTCATCTACACATGAAAGTATATCTGAAAGAAAGGTGGAGATTCCCGCGTGATCCATGACGCCCCGGGCGGCCTCAATGAGGGAAGTACGCTCCTCCATGTTATAAGTGTCGATTTTTCCTTTAACTTCCATATAATATAAAAATAGTACCTTATGAATATGCAATGATTACCTGATCGGGATGACATCCCGATCAGGTAATTCAATTTTTTATATAGAGGGTAAATGAACAAGGAAAATTTTGATTTTATCGTAAAAAGGGCGGTTTTTTCTATTGACAGGGACCCTTCCTCTCAATATTGTGATTTTAATATTTATTTATGAACATATTTAAGTGAAGTGTATAATGTCACGAATCGAAAGAAAACTGAATCTTTTAGCTCTTCTTCTTCTCCTGGGAAAACCTGGAACGATTTCGTGATGCCGAAAAACAGTAAAAAAAGCAAAAGGCCGTCACGAAGAAAGTGACGGCCTTTTTTTTATATCAGTAGTGGTGGAAACCCGGAGGTGAGAGGGATGCAGTTCCCGTTTATTCTTTTATACATTGATAGATAATCCGGCACGAGGTGTGCCTTTTTGTTAAAATTATACCATGGAGAAAAAAAATGAGCAGTAATGATAAAATTTATATTTTTGATACAACCCTGAGAGATGGAGAACAGTCCCCTGGATTCAGTATGAATATTGAAGAGAAACTTCGTTTCGCTGAACAGCTCGAGCGTCTCGAAGTTGATATTATCGAAGCCGGTTTCCCGGTTATTTCCGATGGTGACTTTGACGCCGTAAAGCGGATTGCCGAGCGGGTCAAGAATGTGCAGGTTGCGGGGCTTGCCCGGGCAAACCTGAAGGATATTGATGCGGCGGCAAAGGCCCTTGAGAAGGCGGCAGACCCGAGGATTCATACCTTTATATCCAGCTCTGATATTCACATTGAGCTTCAGTTTAAAAAAACCCGTGAAGAGGTGCTGGCCCTGGCAGTTGAAGCGGTGGAGTATTCAAAAAAGTTTACAGATAATGTAGAATTCTCTCCCATGGATGCCACGAGGAGTGACCTGGACTATCTTTCCACTATGGTTCATGATGTCATTGCCGCGGGGGCCACAACAGTAAATATTCCCGATACTGTCGGTTACACGGTACCTTCCGAGTTTTACCGCATCATTAAACACCTTTTTGATAATGTTTCCAATATCAAAGATGCTGTTATCGCAGTTCACTGCCACAACGATCTCGGCCTGGCAGTTGCCAATTCCCTTGCGGCTATCGAAGCCGGGGCTCGTCAGATTGAATGTACGGTTAACGGTATCGGCGAACGGGCCGGTAATACCGCCATGGAAGAAATCGCCATGGCCCTTAAGACGCGAAAAAATATTTTCGGTGTTGAGACAACTCTTAATACGAAGCAGATCATGGCTACCAGTAAGCTTTTGACAAGCATCACCGGTGTATCAGTTCAGCCCAATAAGGCAGTTGTTGGAGATAATGCCTTTGCCCACGAATCAGGGATTCACCAGGATGGTGTTTTGAAAAATACAATGACCTATGAAATTATGCGTCCCGAAGATGTGGGTATCAGCAAATCGACCCTTGTCCTGGGGAAACACTCAGGCCGCCATGCGGTACTTGACCGCCTGAAGGACCTGGGTTTTGAGCTTACCCAGGTTGAGCTTGACCGCTTTTTTAAACTTTTTAAAACCCTTGCCGACAGTAAAAAGCAGGTCTTTGATGAAGATCTCATTGCCCTCATCGGCGAGGCATTGTATAAGGAAGAACAACGGCGAAGGTACAAGGTGCAGAATGTTCAGATATCAACGGGAATGTTTTCTCCTCCCATGGCGATGGTTACCGTTAAAGATCATGAAACCAATGAAGATAATGTCTTTGAGGTCGCCCATGGAAACGGGGGGGTAGATGCGGGGATAAAGGCGGTTAAACTGATTACAAAGACCAATGCTACTCTGAAGTCTTTCAATCTTGTGGCCATTACCGGAGGGTCAGATGCCCTGTCTGAGGTAACGGCTACGGTGGTGGAAACCTTTAAGGGGAAGGAGCTGAAGGTTTTTGGTACGGGTATGAATGTTGATATATCGGTTGCCGGTATCTTCTCCTTTGTTGACGCCCTTAACAAGCTCGAGTATATGAAGAAAGTCGATGCAATGACCGGTAATGTTCATAATGTAGCACTTTAGAAGGGACAAGTATCAAGGAACAAGGTGAAAGTTTATCTGCTGCAGCAAGGTAAGCTTGTACCTTGTACCTTGTACCTGCCATCGCATTTAGTATTAATCCTGAAATTTTCCTGCATTTTTTCTTTACTACACAAAAATATAGTAAATATTCTTGACATGAAACTCGATATCTATAATGTACTACATATGCGTTTAGCTTGACTGTAAACCTTGACTGTTGGAGTCAAGGAGGCCTGAGGGGCCTGATAAAAGACTTGCAAAAAATATCAGTAAGATGTGACATAAGAAACAGAAAAAAATTCATTTTTTCCCCTTTGGTTTCGTTTATTTATGCAGATGCGGGAAAAATTTTAGATAACATGAGGTGAAGAATGGCTGACCAGAAAGAACTTAATCAGAAGAATCAGGCCCTTGATGCTGCTATCATGCAGATAGAGAAACAGTTTGGCAAGGGATCAATTATGAAGCTTGGAGATGAAGGTGCCCGGGTACCGATTGCTGCCATATCTACGGGTTCCCTTGAGCTTGATGTTGCCCTTGGCATTGGGGGAATTCCCCGGGGCAGGGTCATCGAAATATACGGGCCGGAGTCTTCAGGAAAAACGACCCTGACTCTTCATGCTGTTGCCCAGGCCCAGAAGGCCGGGGGAGTGGCAGCCTTCGTTGACGCGGAACACGCCCTTGATCCGATATATTCGGCAAAGCTCGGGGTTGATGTTGACGAGCTCCTTGTTTCTCAGCCCGATACGGGTGAAGAGGCCCTTGAAATTGTTGAAGCCCTTGTCAGGTCCGGTGCTGTTGACCTGGTAGTAGTTGACTCAGTTGCCGCCCTGGTGCCGAAGGCTGAGATAGATGGTGACATGGGGGATGCCCACATGGGGCTCCAGGCGAGATTGATGAGCCAGGCCCTCAGAAAGTTGACCGGTGTTATTGCCAAGTCAAAAACTTCTGTAATATTTATTAACCAGATTCGATACAAGATCGGAGTCATGTTCGGGTCTCCTGAAACGACCACCGGTGGAAATGCCCTGAAGTTTTACTCTTCCGTACGAATGGATATTCGACGGATTGAGACCCTTAAATCAGGGGATGAGGCCATCGGCAACCGGGTTCGAGTCAAGGTGGTAAAAAACAAGACGGCTCCTCCTTTCAGGCAGGCAGAATTTGATATTATGTACAATTCCGGTATTGCCTATGAGGGCGGCATCCTGGAACTCGGAGTAAAATATGACATCGTGAATAAAGCAGGAACCTGGTATTCCTATGGTGAAGAGCGAATCGGCCAGGGCCGGGAGAATGCAAAGCGCTTTCTCAGGGAAAATCCTTCAATTTGTGATACCGTAGAGCAAAAAATCAAGCTCGCCACCGGTTTGCTTAAAGAAGAGGATATTAAAGAAAAGAAACCGGCAAAGGCTGCTGCGACACCTGAAGCTAAACCGGCAGCACAACCTGAAGCTGCACCGAAAGTAAAAGAGTCTGAAACCGCGGCTCAGTAGCAGCCCTTAACGGCATGTCGACTGCAGATATCAGGCTTAAAAGTGCCGACGATATTAAAAGAATCAAAGAATCGGGAGAAATCTGCGCTGAAGTCTTCAGGTACCTCAATACCCTCTCTCTCGAGGGTATGAGTACCTGGGAAGTCGACTCCCTGGTTGATTCCATGATCAACCGGCGGCGCGCCCGATCAGCCTTTAAAACCCTTCGGGATTATGATTATTCTTCCTGCATTTCCATTGATAATGAAGTCGCTCACGGCATTCCTGCTAAAAAGAGGATTATCGCTTCGGGCAATCTTGTGAAAATTGATATTGGTGTTGTCTTTAACGGCTATTTTGCCGATGCCTGCCGTACCTTTTCCATTGGAGAAGTGAGTGAGGAAAACCGCGCCATGACCGCTGCCCTCCAGGAAAGCTTTAATCGTGCCCTGGCGGTCTTGAAACCCGGGAATACCATAGAAGATATCGGCGATGCAATTGCCGGTTCGGCGCAGGACCATGGCTTTACGGTACTGTCACAACTCACTGGTCACGGGGTAGGGTTTGCTCTTCATGAATCACCGAGGGTTCCCCATTACCGAAAGAGCGGCCAGCGTCTTATTCTTGCTGAGGGTATGGTTTTCGCTCTTGAGCCGGCTCTTACCAGGGGAGCCGATACAATAATCACTGCTCAAAATGGTTTCACTATCCTGACTGGCGACGGGGCGGCTGCTGTTCAGCATGAAGAGAGTATTGCGGTAACCTCCATGGGGCCTCTTATCCTGACGTGAGAAAATTAGTTGCCAAAAATTAACTTCCTTTCTCAATATCCTCTAAGGCGCTGAATTATTTTTCAGTAATCTTTAAAAATCTTTGCCAGCAGGCTTTTTCACAGATATACTTGTTTCGAGCCGGCGGAAAAACTTTAAATCGATAAAATAATGAATACTAAAGACCTCAGAGATGTGCAGTCAGAACCGGATCACCGAAACCTCAATATTAACAAGGTTGGTGTCAAGGATATCACCTATCCTGTCGTTGTCATGGACCGTGATAATGGTCATCAGCATACAGTTGCCCGGGTAAACATGTATGTAAACCTGCCTCATCATTTCAGGGGCACCCACATGAGCCGGTTTATCGAGATTTTGAACCGCTACCGCAAGGGAATCAGTACCCTGAATATTCGGGAGATTCTCGGCGCCATGAAAGAGCAGCTTGACTCGGAAACCGCCTATTTTGAGATTGAATTCCCGTATTTTGTTACGAAAGAGGCCCCGGTTTCCCGGGAAAAGGCAAAAATGGAGTACACATGCCGACTGATTGCCAATTCCGATGATGATTTTTATTTTCTGGAAGTCAGAGTCCCGGTCCTCTCCCTCTGTCCCTGTTCCAAGGAAATATCAGAGTATGGGGCCCATAACCAGAGGTCGCTTCTTTCTGTTGCCATCAGGGCGCGGGAAATTGTCTGGATAGAAGACCTGATACAGGTTGCTGAAGGGGCTGGAAGTTCAGAGATTTACTCCCTGTTAAAGCGGGAAGATGAAAAATTTATTACTGAGCGCTCTTATGAAAAACCTGTCTTTGTTGAGGATATTGTCCGCAATGCCGCTGACGAGCTGAAAAAAAGAAAGGATATCATCTGGTTTTCCGTGGAATGTGAAAACATGGAGTCAATTCACAACCATTCCGCCTATGCCCAGATTGAGATGGATCTGGAAAAATAACCTGCTGCGTTTTTATGGCGCAATCCGGCTCTTTAAAACCCCTCTGACTCTTTCAAATACAGAAAAATTGCCCTTTTTTAAAGTGATGCCGGTATATAATTTCAAAGACAGGAATATGAATTTTTGTTTACCGGTTGATTTTTGAAACAGGAATTACTATACTTGTAAAGGTATGTATTACAAAAAGAGATTAGAGCAGGGGCTTTGTAACGTGAAAAGATATCTGATAGTTGCGCTGTTTATTACAATATTTTGCGGTAGCGGCAATGTGCTATTGGCCGGGACCACTGTTACCTCCTCACCTGATAATGTTCCAGTCGCTGATATGATTGCTGGTTTTCAGAATAAGTCAGATGCCTACGGTACCGCCATTGCACAGGCATATGCCCTCGGAAATATTTCAGGCTACGCCATCGGTTCCAGTTATCTCGGCAGTGTTCCCCATCTCTATATAGGTTTTGGCCTGAATGCGGGTCTCACAAACATGCAGAGATTTGATGGCGACAAAAATGCTATTCCCGGTTTCGGTTTGAATCCGACTTTCATGTTTGGTCTCGGTCTTGGAAAGGGCCTTGATATACTCGGCAAGGCCTTTATCTACAGTTCAGGGATGTACAAACCCCCGGTTGATACAGCCTACCTGAAGCTGAATAAGCTGAATATTTATTCCTTCGGGGGAAAACTGCGCTACAACATTATAAAGCGTAAGACCCTCATGCCCGGAGTTTTTCATTTTGAGGGTATAACTCTATCTGCCGGCGCTGATGCCATGTATGGTCAATTTAAATTCAGTGGAAACTACGCTAACACCTTTAATCTCCCTGTCAGCGGCACGGATACGGATGTCGGCGTTGATATGGACTATACAGCTGATCTTAATTATCTTGTAATATCTGGAAATACCCAGGCGATTGTGTATGCAAATGTCTTTTTCCTGTTTAATGTCTATACGGGGTTGGGGCTGGCATTGAATTTTGGTTCTATTAATTCAGACCTTACTGTTGACGGGCCGGTAACCGGGGGTACTACCGGTACATTGACCGCAGCATCAAAAAATAAGTACAAGCCAAATTACTTTATGCCCACCTATATTCTTGGTATAGAAGTCGACCTCTTCGCCTTTCAAATCTGCCTCGAATCAATGGTTGATCTCACCAATGGTCAGGATATCAATATGGCCCTCAGTATTCGCTCCCAGTGGTGAAAACTTCCCCTTTAAAAAAAATAAAATTTGACATTTTAGTCTTAATCTACTAATAAAGTAACCCCATGTCCGGCAGTTATTTTTGAAACACTTTTTGCTGGGATTACTCTAAGGAGGATGTGTCTGGCCCCGGAGCGGGACTTCACACACCCTCTTTAGAAAAAGAGTATGCTGTGATTTATTTCAGTATAAATGACTGCCCCATATTCCAAATTATAATAAAAGGAGCAACTGATGAGGAACATTATCCTTGTGAGCCTGCTTGCATTATCCTTCGCCATTACGGGATGCAAGAGTGACAGTGATATTCTTGCGTCGTACACCGGTGGAGAGATAACAAGAGGCGAATTTTACGAATGGATCAAAGGACGCCATCTGTCCAAAAAAGTAGTGCTGAAAAGCAAGGCAAAACAAAAAGCCAAGTTAAAGCAGATAGCACTGGAAAAGTTATATGTAGCTGAAGCTAAAAAAAATAATTTTCAAAAATCTGAAGATTTCATGAAAGTCGAAGAGCTTCTGAAAGACAGCTTTCTCGCCAACAGTTACCGACAGGAAATGAGAAAGGAAGTATCCTTCAAGGAGCAGGCAGCTGAAGTCAGGATTGTCAAACTTCGGGTGAAAAATTCGAAGATTGTAAATAATAAGCGCCAGAAACTTACTGATAAAGAACTGAAGGATGCTCTTGTTAAAAAGAAGGAAGATGCCGTTAAAATAATCGCAGAGCTCAGCAAGGGAGGAGACTTCGCCGCTCTTGCCAAAAAGCACTCGAATGATTACTCCAAGAAGAAAGGCGGCATGATTGGCTATGTTACAACAGGTATGCGTGATAAGCTTTTTATGGATGCAGTTTTTAAGCTTAAGGCTGGTGAGTTTACAAAAGAACCCCTGGAAATCAGGAATGCCCTCTACATCATTAAGGTAGAGAAAAAAGCCGAATTATCCAATGAGAATGTTGCTGATGTCATTAAAGATGAGAAACAGGCAAAGCGTATTGAAAACCGCCTGAAGGCCAATGCGGCACGGAGCCTCGAAACGAAAATGCTTGAAGCTGCCGATGTGACAAATAATATTGAAAAGGCAAATCTCAAGAATCCCGAGGCCGTTCTTTTTAAAATCGGCGAAGAGACTTATCTCGTGAAAAACCTGAATGAACTCTTTGATTTTATCAATCTTAAGAGAACAGGTGCAGGAAGAAAGAAAATCGAAGCGGATGACAAGCGGATGCGCGCCCATGCAAGCCGTCTTTTTAATCAAAAGCTGATGGCCCGTAAGGCAAAAACAACCGGTCTTGATAAAAAACCAGAAGTTTTGAGCGAATGGAATCTTTTCTTTGATCGGGCCCTCTCCACAAATTACAAAAATGATGTCATTCTTAAGGGCGTCAAAGTGGAAGATAAGGAAGTCCGTGATGAATATGAAAAAATGAAGAAGCGGATGATTGAACGAAACAAAAAAGCCAAGGGTAAAAATAAAAAACCGGTTCAGACTTTCAAACAGATGGAAGAAAGAGTCAGGTTTATGATCTACAATCGAAAAAAATCAGTCAAGGCCCGTGGCTATGACAAACAGCTTCTCTCCAAAAACAGCTATGTTGTCTTTGAAGATGAGCTTGAAGAAAAAAAATAGTTAGAATGTAAAGAGTGAGGCTGCCGCTGGCAGCCTCACTCTTTTATAAAATGTATATATCGTGATAAAATATTTCGACATACTTCTTTTTTCCATGGGAAAAATCAGGGTTACTGTCTATTTGGCCCTTCTGGTTATTTTATTTACCTTCATCGGATTTATTCTGGGGAAGATACTGGTTGCCATTATAAGAAAGCGTTTTCCCGTCTTCCGGAATTTTTTCGGTAAGAGTGCCTTTCTTGTTGAAGTTCTTCTGAGGCTTTTTTTTCTCGCCGGGGGGCTTTCTATCAGTCTTCGGATTGCAGGGATAGAGCAGTCAGTTCTCTATTATTTTTATTTTCTTCTGTTTGAGCCCTTCTTTCACATCGGAGCTTCTCCCGTATCTATTGTCTCTATTACGTTGATGCTGATTGTGGTTTCTGTCTCTGTCTTCCTCTCTCATTATACTACAAATCTTTTAAAGAGGGATATCTATCCGAAGACAAGCATTGACGCGGGGGCCCAGAGCATACTTGAAAATTTTATTAAATACATGATTATCACCACGGGAGTAATCATTGGGCTTCAGCTTAATGGTATAAATCTTTCGGTCTTTGCGACAATTGGTGCCGGTCTCATGGTTGGTATCGGCTTTGGTCTGCAGAATGTCGCCAGTAATTTTATCAGCGGGATTGTAATTCTTTTGGAACGGCCGATTAAAGTCGGGGATTATGTTGAGGTGGATAATATCTGCGGCACGGTTGATCATATTCAAGCACGAAGCACTATTATCAAAACAAGAGAAAACATCCTTATGGTTGTTCCTAATTCAAAGTTTATTTCAGAAAATGTGATTAACTGGAGTCTTAATGACGACAGGGTTTTGATCAAGGTGCCGATCGGTATTTCTTATCTCTCAAATCCCCAAAGGGCAAAGGATGTTCTTCTTGCGATTGCCCGAGACCATGAGAAGGTGCTTGAAGAGCCGGCACCTGTTGTGCTTCTTGAGAAATTTGATAATTCGTCAATCAATCTGGCACTTGAAATATGGATATCAGATATCCAGAATCGTTTTGAGATTATAAGTGACATTAACTACCTGATCTACTCTGGCTTTAGCGAATCTGATATTGTAATTCCATTTCCCCAGCTTGATGTGCATATGAAGGGAGGAGGGGTCAGTTGATGCTTTCGGTCATTGCCGGCAGTGCCTGCTGCCTGAAAGGCTGCAATGCTTCTCCATCTACCGCCACTTCATTGAATTGCTCGACATCAAGACCGAGTTCCTTTGCGGACTGTATGTAAAATTCAATAACCTGTTGTATTCTTCGTACTGCTTCCTTTCTGTTGTTCCCATAACAGTTGATGTCCAGTTCAGGGCAGTTGGCAATATATTCATTTTCTTTTTCAGTAAGTTTGATAGATATTCGCATAGGTATTCCTTCTCGAGCTTCAGTCAGTTTGTGGGTCTGGAACAGAAGAGTGCTGCAGGATAATTACGGCATATACTCCTCCTGAAGCAGGTCTTCTGTGATACTGGAGTTATTATCGTCAAAGTTGCATTTTTACCTTAACGTGACCTTAATATATTGACAATGAGAAGCATTGTTGAATCATATAGCGGTACAAATGGAGGAGTGCATGAAGAAAAAAAATTCTGCCCAGGGTGTAATGATGCATATTACCGTGGGGCTTCAGCTTGGTATTACGATATTTCTCTTTGTCTACCTGGGCCATTATCTTGATAAACGATATGCAAAGTCTCCATTGTTTCTCATTATCGGGACAGCTCTCGGAATGATAATTGGTTTTTATCATTTGATGAAAGAACTGCAGGAAGATACGAAAAAGGAAGATGACAATGAAGATAGTGATAAAAAAAAGGTTAAATGGAAGTAATAACAGCAATATAAAATACCACTGTTATCCTGTTGTTCTAAAAAGTAAATAGGGGAATCTTCTATGAGGGTCATAGGGGATTACGGAAATTAATTCAGAAAAATTAAAAAAAAGTATTTACAAATAAATACCATGCGTTTGAATCGTTGTTAAAGATAAGATATACAAAAAAAGAATTTTTGTCTTACTTGTTCTATTTGACGATAAAATTCTACAGCAGATAAAGTTTATTTGGGTTATCAAAACTGCTGAGAGGTAAAAGCTGCTATGATTCGTTTAGTACACTTCGTAAACTCTTATGTTACTTCAGGTGGCGGAAATGGTGAAGAAGAGTCAATGTATGAGATAGTACTCCATCACCTTACTGACCACGTTATACACTCCGGGTTCATCGGACAAATTAATTCAACAATTTTAAATGAAAAACTCTTTGGTGTTTTCGATATGAGAATTACCAAATGGGTTGTCATGCTCTGGGTCTCCATGATACTGTGTCTCGTTGTTTTTGTGCCTCTGGCTCGAAAGATTAAACGTGACGCTATGGGATCAAAGTCCAGATGGGTGAACATGTGGGAAGCAATGATCGGCTTTGTGCATGATGAAGTTGTTGAGCCTAATTTTCACGGAGCAAGTGCTAAGAAAGCAATGCCGTATTTTTGTACGGTGTTTTTCTTTATTCTTTTTGCAAACTATGCCGGAATGGTTCCAGGCTCTGCAACTGCCACAGGCAATCTTGCAGTTACCGGCGGACTTGCTATATTGACTCTTCTCGGCATTCTTGTTGTGGGGACCGTTAAACAGGGTCCTCTTTTTATTATCAAGGGGATTGTTCCGGGAGGAATTCCGGCTCCGCTCTTTCCTTTGATCTGGCTCATTGAGCTGCTCGGTCTGGCAATTAAGCCCTTTGCTCTTACTGTTCGACTTTTTGCGAATATGACAGCCGGACACGTTGTCATAATTATTTTTCTCTACCTGGCTATCATGTTTCAAAGTGCCTGGGTGGGGATCGGCGGTGTTGTTGGTTCGCTGATGATTTTTCTTCTCGAATTGCTGGTTGCATTTATCCAGGCTTATATTTTTACAGCCCTTTCGGCAATGTTTATCGGGGAGGCTATGCACGCTCACTAATGGTGTTATGCTAAAATATGCTTAAAAATGTACTTTACTGTACGTTAAAAACAAATACAATTAAGTAACGTAACAATTACTTTAAGTAATCTTTTTAGGAGGATTCGCATGGAATATCTAGGTTTTTCTTATCTTGGAGCTGGTTTAGGAGCTGGTATTGTTGTATTCGGTGCAGCACTCGGTATAGGCCGTCTTGCTTCTGGCGCACTGGAAGGAATGGCTCGTCAGCCTGAAATGAGTGGTGACCTGAGAACAGCTATGATTATTGCTGCTGCTCTTATCGAGGGTTTCACGTTTTTCGCCCTTGTTGTAACCTTCATGCTTGCAACTAAAGAGCCTGTTGTCACTAAAGCGCCTGTAGCACCTAAAGCACCTACTGCTGAAGTAAGTCAGTAAGGGAATAAGTAGTTAACAGGATAAAATCATGGATGTTATAAAAGAAGGCTTACTGAAAGTTGATCCGGGATTATTACTGTGGACGGTGATTACCTTTGTGGTACTCCTTCTGCTTCTCTGGAAAACAGCTTGGAAGCCTATCGTCGAGGCTCTTGATGCAAGAGCTGAAAAGATCCGCGGCGATATCGACCAGGCTGATAAGTCGCGGCAGGAAGCAGAGAAGGTATTGGCTGAGCACAAAGAACTTATGGCCAATGCTAAAGACGAATCTGCAAAGATCATCGCTCAGGGAAGAGTAGAAGCAGAAAAAGTTAAAAATGATATCATTGAGAAGGCACAGTCTGAAGCTAAAGATCTGGCTGAAAGAGTTAAGAAGGAAATCGCCATGGCGAAGGATTCTGCTCTTGCTGATTTGAAGACTGAAGTTGTGACGATCTCGACTGAAATTGCTTCTAGGATAATAGATAAAGCTCTCAAACCTGAAGATCAAAATGCACTCGTTGCTGAGGCATTAAATAAAATTGGGACAGTTCAGTAGTTCTGAACTGTCCTGATAATTCTTTAAAAAAAAAGGGTATTCAAAGTGGCTGGTAATGATATAGCTCGTGTATACGCAACCTCCCTGTTGGAGATAGGACAGGAGAAAAAGTCCCTGTCCGAGCTTGGAGAGGAGCTGGGGTTTGTTTCGGATATTTTGATAGAAGACAGAGACTTTAAAAATTATTTAACGTCTCCGGGTTTTTCAATGGAATCGAAAAAAGGATTCATTGAGAAGGTTTTTTCCGGAAAGCTTTCCGATGATACTGTCAACTTCTTGAATGTACTTGTAGATAATGGTCGACAGTCTGCGATTCCTGAAATTTTTCAGGCTTTTAATGACTTAATTGATGAAGAAAACAATAGAATGAGGGTAGATGTTGTCTCTACGGCAAAACTTGATGCAGCTACCCTTGATAAAATAAAAGATGCTCTTGCTAAAAAATATAACAAAGAGGTTATCCTGACTGAATCACTCGATGAGAATATTCTCGGAGGGATTATTATTAAAGTCGGTGACCTGGTTATTGATGGTTCTCTTGCAAATAATTTGAAGAAACTCAGATACAATTTATTAAATAGTAAAGTCAGGAGTGAAGTGGCTTATGAAGATTAAAACTGAAGAGATAAAGTCCATAATTAAGAAGGAAATTGAGGGATATAAATCAGAACTCGATGTTTCAGAAGTGGGGACTGTTATCCAGGTCGGGGATGGTATAGCCCGTATCCATGGTCTTGAAAATGCCATGTCAGCTGAGATGCTTGAGTTTGACAATGGTGCACAGGGCATGGTTCTTAATCTTGAAGAAGATTCAATTGGGTGTGCTATTTTGGGAGATTACCTTACCATTCAGGAAGGTGACTCTGTAAAAAGAATGAATACAATTCTTTCTGTACCGGTTGGAGAGGAAATGCTCGGTAGAGTAGTTACTCCACTCGGTGAACCGATGGATAATAAAGGTCCAATAAATGCATCAGCGCGTCGTCCAGTTGAATTTAACGCACCTGGTATCGCAGATCGTCAGCCTGTTAAAGAGCCTATCCAGACTGGTGTTAAATCAGTTGATGCGATGACTCCTGTCGGAAGAGGACAGCGGGAACTTATCATTGGTGACCGTAAAACAGGAAAGACCGCTATTGCAATTGACGCAATTATCAACCAGAAAGGTAAAGATGTTATCTGTGTCTATGTTGCTGTAGGTCAGAAAGCTTCTACGGTTGCCGCGGTTGTTGAAAAGCTAGAGCAGTATGGGGCGATGGATTACACAATCGTTGTAGCTGCCAATGCATCAGATCCTGCACCGCTGCAGTACATCGCACCGTATGCCGGAACTGCAATGGCAGAATACTTCATGTATGAAAAAAATGGTCACACACTTTGTGTGTATGATGACCTTTCAAAACAGGCGAATGCCTATCGTGAACTTTCACTTCTGCTTAAGCGTCCTCCAGGACGAGAAGCGTACCCCGGTGACATTTTCTACTGTCACTCAAGACTACTTGAAAGATCAGCAAAGCTTCATGACGACCTTGGTGGAGGAAGTTTAACGGCACTTCCGATTATTGAAACCCAGGAAGGTGAAGTTTCAGCATATATTCCTACTAATGTAATTTCAATTACTGATGGCCAGATATATCTTCTGCCGAACCTTTTTGCTGCAGGTATCAGACCTGCTGTTGACGTAGGTATCTCAGTATCCCGGGTTGGTGGTAACGCCCAGGTTAAGGCAATGAAGAAATATGCCGGTTCACTGAGACTTGATCTTGCACAGTTCAGGGAACTTGAAGCCTTCGCTCAGATGGGTACAGAACTTGACTCTGCAACTCAGAAGCAGCTCGATCGTGGTTCTAGACTTGTAGAAATTCTGAAACAGGATCAATATGTTCCCATGGACATTTCAGAGCAAGTCATTATGATTTATGCCGGTACTGAAGGTCTCATCGACCGTGTACCTGTAGAAAACGTTAAGGACTTTGAAGAAAAGTTTCTTAAACTCATGAGAGATTCTAATCAGGCCATCTTAAATGAACTGGAAGAACAAGGTGTACTTAACGATCCGGAAGGACTGAAGAAGATTATCAACGACTACGTTGAGGAGTATCTCTCAACCCTCAGTTAAGGATAAACTTACTGAATAAGAGGATGGCAGCGTGGCTAATCAAAGAGACATTAAACGACGAATAAGTTCGATTAAGAATACTAAGAAGATTACCAGTACCATGGAGATGGTCTCCACTGCAAAGATGAAAAAAATGCAGGGTCGACTGGCAAAATCAAAGCCCTACGAGGTAAAGGTGAATGAGATTATAGCTGATCTTATTTCCTTTGGCGGCTCTTCTTTCAACGATCCACTATTGAAAGAAGTTGATAATCCCTCAAGGGCTCTGGTTATCCAGATTACAGGTAATCGTGGGTTATGTGGCAGTTTTAATACAAATGTAATTGAGAAAACTCTCGACCTTAAAGAGCAGCTTGAACTTGAAGGTAAAGAAACTCAGCTATATGTAATAGGGAAAAAGGGTTTCAACTATTTTAACTTCATTAACCAGGAAATGTTTAAAATGGGTGAAAATCAGGATGATAACTTCAGTTTCGAAGATGCAGCTAAGCTTGGAACTGAATTAACTAATCTTTTTCTCGGTGGCGAGTTTCATGAAGTATATCTTTCATATACGAAAGTAATTACTTCAGCCAATCAAAAGCCAGAGGTAATTAAGCTGCTTCCAATATCTCCTGAAGTGGAAGAGCAGGTCGAATCACTGCCATCGGCAGCAACCGATTATTACTTTGAACCGAATCCGGCAAAAATATTCTCTTATATTTTGCCATTGTATATCAAAGTTAAAATCTTTACCTGTTTTCTTGAATCTGGTTTTTCTGAATATTTCGCGCGGCGTGTCGCAATGAAAAATGCAACTGATGCTTCGACCGAAATGATTAGAGAACTTACTATCAGTTACAACAGAGCAAGACAGGCCAAGATTACAAACGAGATTGCGGAAATCTGTGGTGGTGCTGCAGCTCTCGACTAAAAAGTGAATTTTGCTATCTTTAAGGAGAATACAATGAGTGAAAACTATGGAAAAGTGGTACAGGTGATTGGTTCAACTCTTGATGCTGAATTTCAAGAGGGAAAATTACCTGCAATCTATAATGCTCTTATACTTGATATAGAAGTAATGGGCGAAAAAATAAAACTGACCTGTGAAGTTCAGCAGCACCTTGGGGGAAACAGGGTTCGTGCGGTTGCTCTCGCATCAACTGATGGTATTCCCAGGGGAGCAGACATCCTCGATACAGGAGCGCCAATTTCTGTTCCTGTTGGAGAAGAGACTATCGGTAGAATTTTTAACCTGCTCGGCGAACCTGTTGATAAAGCTGGTCCTGTTAATGCAAAAGATACGCGGGCAATTCACCAGCCTGCTCCTAAATTTGATAATTTGATGCCTCAGGCTGAACAGTTTGAAACCGGTATTAAGGTTATTGACCTTCTTGCACCTTACATTAAAGGTGGAAAAACCGGACTCTTCGGTGGTGCCGGTGTTGGTAAGACCGTTGTAATCATGGAACTTATTAACAATGTTGCCCAACAGCATGGTGGCTACTCAGTATTTGCCGGTGTTGGAGAAAGAACCCGTGAAGGTAATGACCTCTGGCTTGAAATGCAGGAATCTGGAGTTATTAACAAAGCCTGTCTTGTGTACGGTCAGATGAATGAGCCCCCTGGAGCACGTCTTCGAGTTGCTCTTACTGCTCTGACAATGTGTGAATATCTCCGTGACATGTCAGGTTCTGATGTTCTTCTCTTTGTTGACAACGTATTCCGTTTTTCTCAGGCCGGTTCTGAGGTATCAGCGCTTCTTGGCCGGATGCCGTCTGCTGTTGGATATCAGCCGACTCTTGCAAGTGAAATGGGACAGCTTCAGGAAAGGATTACTTCTACCAAAGGTGGATCAATTACATCAGTACAGGCTGTATATGTCCCTGCTGATGACCTTACTGACCCTGCTCCAGCAACCGCTTTTATTCACCTTGATGCTCAGACTGTTCTTTCTCGACCAATTGCAGAAAAGGGTATTTATCCTGCTGTTGATCCGATTGAATCTTCATCACGACTTCTTGCTCCTGAACTTGTAGGGCAGGAACATTATGATACAGCGATGGAAGTAAAAAGAATTCTTCAAAGATACAAAGACCTTCAGGATATTATCGCTATTCTTGGTATGGATGAACTTGCAGAAGAGGATAAGCTTCTTGTTCAGCGAGCCAGAAAGATTGAAAGATTTCTTTCTCAGCCATTCTTTGTAGCTGAGCAGTTTACAGGTTTTGCCGGAAAATATGTAAAACTTGAAGAAACTATTAGAAGTTTTAAAGCTGTTCTCAATGGCGATTATGACCATCTTCCTGAGCAGGCATTTTACATGGTAGGTGACATTGCTGAAGTTGTAGAAAAGGCTAAAAAACTCGAAGCAGGTAGCTGATTATGAGCCGGAAACTTAATTGCAGTATATTAACTCCAGAAAGGACTATCTATGATGGCGATATAGACTTCGTTGTTGTACAGGCCTTTGACGGAGAACTCGGTTTTCTTCCTGGTCACTCACCGTTGATTTCTGAACTTGGAGTCGGAGAAATTCGTCTGAGGGATAAAACTTCTACTGATTATATGATGATAGAAGGCGGAATAGTAGAGATCAGGGAAAATAAGCTTATAATTCTTGCAGAAAATGCGATGAGAAAAGATGAGCTTAATAAAGAAGAACTTGAAAAGTTAAATAAAGAACTGGGTGAAAAACAATCCGAATTAGATCCCTTTTCTGATGAAATGATTGAAATAAAACTTGAGCAGCAAAAGATTAAAGCACGATTAAAAGTAGCTCTTAGATAGAGCTTGACTTCATTGAGTATATAAGGATGCCCCAGGGCATCCTTTTTTTTTATCATTAAATTTCTTAAAACATTCCGATAATATACTGATGATCTATTAATGTATCAATGTATGTATTTTAATAGACAAACAAATACAAAAAAAGCTATTATTTGACATACAGAATATATCTATCTACTATTTATATATAATTGATAGCATGGAAAACTAATATCACAGTATAAACTATTATGACTGAAAAAGCGAAAACATTTGAAGATATTACCGGAATTGATACAGAAGAAGTGAAAATTCCTGATATGGATAGGAAACAAAAGAAGGATTTTCCAAAAGGAATTATTGTTGATGAATTCGATCAAATTAATTCCATGCCTTCTGTTGCTAAAAAGATCACAGATAATGTATCAATTGTTGAACATGATTTATCATCAGTAAAAACTGATGGCATTCCTGATAAATTAGAATATGTAGAAGACCCTCCTGCTGCCAGGGCCGACAATCTGACCATTAAAATATCAGGATCTGCAGGTAAGAAAATTCTCGAAGATTTTAACGTCAGTGATATCGGTAATATTGATCTCCAGGAAGCAGAAGAAATTGCCAGTGAGGATATGCTTTTTCTTACTGAAAGTGATTTGATTGTAGGACTGGAAGAATTTGAGCTGATACCCCTTGTCGACACAGAAAAGAGTGATGAAAAGGACGATTTACAAATAGTAGAAAAAACTGTTATTGAAAAAGAAGATGAAAAAACAGTCGTTCAGAACATTCCATTATCTGAAAAAAAATTAAACCAGGTAACAGATGAGAAAGGAAGTGATTCTGTTTCAAAACTTGAACTGGATCCCGATGGTATAGAAGTAGAGATAATAGAAGAACAGGTTTATGGAACTCAATCAAACGAGGTTGTAGAGGAAGAACAGCCGATAATTGAAGAAACTGCCCCTCACAAAGAAGAGAGGCAGGATGTTTTTGATATGCCTCTTATCGTAGAGGACGATTCGAGACAAGGATTAAGTACGGCGGAAAGTTCAAAAGAACTTACTGGTATTTCTGATGCGGTAATTTTTACCGATGAAGAACTTGTCGGTAAAGGATTTTCGACCGATACAGGTCTGGCAGGGGGAGTAACTTCTTCTGATGAAACTGTTTATGATAATGATTTTTTTGAAAAAGAAGAGAGTCAACAACCTTTATACAGTAATGACATGCCGGGGGATGTATCTGATACTATAATAGATGAAGAGGCTATATCTGTCGAACTCACCTCTCTGCATGAATCAGATAAGGGGGAAAACTTTTCATCAGAAGATGAATTCTTGACCGACGAGCCGTACGAAAAATTTGAAAAAGAAATATTGCCTGATGAACTTCAGGCTCTTGAGGTAATTGAAGATAATGTTTTGTTTATAGATGATATTATTATTGATAAACCTGATATTGAAGAATCTGTTATTTTTTCAGGAGACAGCATCGAGAAATTATCTTCCGGGTATCTTGATCTGTCTCAAGTGGAAGGAAAGATTCTTGAAGAAGCCAGTGAAAGCCATGTTCCTGATGGAAGGATTATAGAAACAAGCAGATTTAAAGAATTTGATGAGCTGGCAATTGACTTTGAGGATGATGAATATAAATATCGAGATGACGAACTTGATTTTGTTGAAAATGCAATATTTGAAGAAGATTATACTCGATATATTTATGAAATTGATGAGCTTTATCATATCCAGGGGCATAAGGATATCAGTAGTGCCAGGGAAATTCTGGGTCTTGATTCAGAGGATTTAAATTTAATTGATGATAAGCTGTTTGGGCATGAATATATAAATATAAATCTTGATGAAATATTTAATCTAATTCGTGAAGAAACCTATGCAGGAGCTCTTAAAGGGGAGCGATTCTGTAACTATCTTTTGCCGGGTGGGGATACTTTCCTGTCAAATGAAAAAGCATCAATCGAAGAAGACATCTCAGCCAGGGGTGCCTTGATTTTTGAAGAAGATATTCACCAAATTAAAGAAAAGCTGGGTAGAGCTGTAGCTTCGGAAGAGAAAAAAAATGTAAGTGTAACAGAAGAAGTTTTTGATATTACTGAAAAAATTGTTATAATTGAAGACGATCTTGATGTTGACCGTTTCGTAAAAGAATTACCGGATGAAAAGCAGGATGATATGAAGCACCTTCTTAAATATCTTGATGGTCTGTTTGAAAAATTGCCTGAAGAAGTTATTAAAAAGTTTGCCGATTCGGAATACTTTGATGTCTACTCAAAAGTATTGAATAAGATGGGTATCTGACATGGGTCTACTTGAAAAAGCATTAACATACAAAAAAGAAATCAATGAAAGTGGTCGGGAAACTGTTATGGACAGGATAGCTGGTCCTGCTGACACGGAATTTGCAAATACTGCTGAAAATTCAGAGAATGGTCTTTTGCAGTTAAATGACTCAGATTTGACTCCTGTAGCCAGGGTAGACGATTTGGACGACGGGGCTGAAGAAAAAGAAACTTTCAACATAGCTGAAGCTACTGATATTGCAGATGAAATCGAAATTGAAGAGAATGATCTTAATGCTGAATTTACTTCCTCAATTGAAAATGATAATATAGATGACCAGATGCTTGAGGAATTCGCTCTCGAAGGAAACAGAATTTCAAATGAAATAGTATCTCCACTTGAAATTAAAGATGAAGCAATAGATGACTCATCAGTTTCTACTGAAAAAGTTGTTGATTCTATGGATGATAAATCTTCGGTATTTGAAACCGATATTGATATAACTACAGAGAATTTAGAAAATCTCAAAGAGACAGCAAAAGAGGAGACGCCTCCACCAGTTATAGATGTTTCTGATTATGAGCATGATATTGAAAATGAAAATGCAGATTCCGGTGTAATAAGCCAAGATACAGAAATGATCGGGAATTTTGATGATTATCTTCTGTTGTATGAAACTGAAAAAGAAATTAATGTCGCCGAAAATCTAGAAGATCTTTTTGAAATTGTGCTGTTTAACCTGATGGGACAAATCGGGTCTACGACCTCATCGCTCATTCTCCCCGATTCTACAGATGAAAGTCGATGGGTAATGGCTCTTTCCCGTGGTGTGACTATCGATAGCAAAGGACTCTATTTTAATTCAGATGAGGGTTTTTTAAAACACCTGCGTGATAAACCGGTGATAATTGATATCGATGAGTATAAAGAAATGGATGAATTCAGTGATGACTACCATCACTTTCTTTCTATTGATGCGAGGTATATTGCCCCTATACATTATGAAAATAGATTGTTGGCTGCCGTGATACTTGGAGATAAAGTAACGGTAGAGGATTATTCAAAGGAAGATAAAGAATTTATTACTGTAGTGTGCCGTGCAGCAGGAATTACTTTAAATAATTTAACTGTTAAAAAGAAACTTCAGAATGAAATAGAAGGCCTTCGCGAATCGATTAAAAAATATAAGGAAATAGACTGGCTCCAGGAACAAATTAAACAGGAAAAATCTATCGATCAGGTCGAAGTAAGTCTCAGGCATGTTTTGGAAGAACTGGGAATTTTAAGTTTTGCTGTGTATAGACGCAGTAGCAGTCAGGATGCTTATGAACCGGTTTTTATTGAAGTAGAAGATTTTTTAGGTTTAAAAGAGGCTCGTCATACGATTCCCAGTAGATGTAACTTAAGTGCTCATCTGGCCAGAAGCGAATCTCCTGTAATTATTGAAGATTTTAAACATGCTAATATGCTTTATGAAATATTTGGAGATGATGCAGTTGATAAAATGAATTTGTTCAGGACCTATCCTTTTGTGATCAGTGACTCTCTGGAGGGCTTCATTTCTATTTTTCGTGTTATGGGAAAAACCGTGATAAGTGATGTCGATTTGAAGTTAAAGAAAATTTCCGGTTTTATTTTTGACTATCTTGAACATATTGATGTTAAAGAACATGAGTCAGATAAATTTATTGATACGCTCGATGTATTGTATAAAAAAATTGAAGAAGTTATAACCAATGCAGAACAGCTCAGTATTCCTGTCAGCATGGTAATGCTTTCAATTAAGAATTATCGAAGGTATTATAATCTTAAGGGATACGAAAAGGGTAAGGAACTGATTGAAGAAATAGAGAAAATTGTAAAAAGTCGGCTTTCTGACCATGATTTTTCAATTAGGTTTGATCGAAACAAAATTCTTCTTGTGCTTCCGGGTAAAGATAAACACTTTACAGTACCGTTGGCAAATGTAATACGAAATAAAATTGTCGATAACTTTAGTGATGCCAATATTCAGCTTCTGGTAACATTTTTAACTGCCCAGTATCCGGATGATGGTAATGATATAAATTCACTTATAGATCTTATCGAGTAACCTATTCTCTGCAGTAAAATAACTGTTTTTTATGAATTATGGCAAAGGGATGTATACCCTTATAAATAAAGGTCAATACCATGTTGGATTGAGCAAAGCCAGTGTACATGAAATCAGTTCATCTAAAGTTTTTTTGGAATCCGGCCTGCAAGAATCTTTTCTTCTGGCTTCTGTCCCGGGACATACTGTAAATGTCGATAATGTGTATGTTTCAGATAAGCTTGTTACCGTTCAGGATTATGAATTATTTATTGAAAAAAGCGGGTATGTCACTGAGGCAGAAACCGATGGATGGGGCTGGACATGGGATAATGGCTGGAAGAAAGAAAAAAATATCTCATGGATAAATCCTACCGGTACACAGCTGGATGAGTTTTATCAAAAGCAAAAAGAATTTTTTCCTGTTATGCAGGTAAGCAATAATGATGCAGTCAGTTACTGCGAATGGTATAGTCGCGAAAGGGGAAAGAAAATACTGCTTCCCGATGAAAAAGAATTAGAGATTTTCGCAGGAATGAAGGCTGTTAAAAAAATTCATGCAGATCAATCGGTTCCTGTTGACGAACAGAGTCTTGAAAATTATTTTAAAAAAATATGGGAATTCATAAGTCATTTGGAAAATTTTTCTCCAGTCGGTATGCTATGGGAATGGACTGATTCATGGTATACTTCGTACCCGGGCGGTGAGGGTAACAAAGAATTCGGAAATGTGTATAAGGTATTGAAAGGGGGGTCTTTTTTCTGTAATGCAGTACAACGGATGCCTCAATACAGGTTTAGGAGATGTCCTACTGCCCGAAGTCCTTTTTATGGATTTCGTTTTGCTATTAGAAATAATGGTTGAAAATAGGCTGGCAGTAATAATTAGTAGTAATCTGTAATTATTGAAAAGGCAGGTAAAATAATTTCATATGCAAAGAATCTATCCAGGGAAAAATGAATTTTCCAAGCTGTCAGAACAGTATAATGTAATTCCAGTATATATGGAATTACAGGGGGATATGTATACCGCTATATCTCTTTTTCTTAAAATGAGAAGTGGGCCATTTCAGTTTTTACTTGAAAGTGCCGTAAGCGGTGAGTATATGGGCCGATATTCATTTATGGGAAATTCCCACAGGGCACTCCTTTGTAAAAATAATATTATCCGGCATATTGATGGAGATGATGAAATTAAAAATGTCCAACTGGATAATCCCCTGGAGTATGTCCGAGATTATTTCAATCAAATGGTTCCTTATCAGCATGCTGATTTACCGCCTTTTGTTAATGGTGCTGTAGGGTATATCGGATATGACTCGGTGAAATATTTTGAAGCTATCGATTTCCAGGAAGAAGATGTGCTGGGAGTTAATGATTTTGAATTAATTTTGACTGATACAATAATAATTTATGATAATTTAAAACATAAGCTGATAATTGTCAATTCGCCGGTAGTAAGTCAGGACAAAACCGCTGATGATATATATGATGAAGCATGCGGGAAAGTTGAAGCAATGGCCGATCTTCTATTGGGAAAGGAAGGAACTCTTGTTCCACTTAAAGTCCAGCGTGAAAACGGTCGGTTAAAATACAAATCAAATTTTTCAAAAGATCGATATGAAACTGCTGTTGAAAAAGCAAAAGAATATATTTATGCTGGTGATGCATTTCAGCTGGTTCTTTCTCAGCGGTTAAAAGTTTCTGTTGAAGGAGATGCTTTTAATCTCTATAGAAGTTTAAGGATAGTCAATCCTTCTCCTTACATGTTTTACCTTCGGTGTAGTAATGCTGAAATTATCGGGTCGTCTCCCGAAATTCATGTCCAGCTCCAGGGAGGCATGGTAAATATTCGACCAATTGCAGGAACCCGGCCGCGGGGAAAAACTCCAGAAGAAGACAGGATCAATGAAGAAGAATTGATGGCTGATGAAAAAGAGAGAGCCGAACATATCATGCTGGTTGATCTCGCGCGCAATGACATTGGAAGGGTATGTACTGGTGGTACTGTTAGAGTTGAAGATCTTGAAATTGTAGAGTATTACTCTCATGTCATGCATATAGTCTCTAATGTCAGGGGAAAATTATCACCTGAGTATGATATGTTCAGCCTGATCGAAGCATCATTCCCCGCGGGAACGGTTTCCGGGGCTCCCAAAATCAGGGCAATGGAAATTATATCGGAGCTCGAACCGGAAAGAAGAGGTATATATTCCGGACTTATCGGGTATATGTCATTTAATGGAAATTTTGACAGCTGCATAAGCATTAGAACCATGATAGTTAAGGATGGTATTTTGTATCTTCAGGCAGGTGCGGGCATTGTGGCTGATTCAGTACCTGAACGTGAGTATTATGAAACAATCCATAAAATGAAAGCTCTCACAAAAGCTATCGAATCGATCGAGGAATTTAAATGATATTACTGATAGATAACTATGATTCTTTTACCTATAATTTAAAACAATATCTTGAAGAGTTGTCCCAAAAGGTGACAGTGGTTAGAAATGATGCAATTAGCGTTGAGGGGGTGAAAAAATTTTTTCCATCTCATATCATTATTTCACCCGGGCCAGGTAAGCCTGAAAACGCCGGAATTTCAGTTGATGTGATAAAAGAATATTCAGGTAAAATACCAATACTGGGAGTATGTCTCGGACATCAGGCAATTGGATATGCCTTTGGTGCAGATATTGTTTCAGCAAAAAAATTAATGCATGGGAAAATCAGCAGGATTGAACATAATAATCACGGCGTCTTTATTGATGTGCCTAAGGGGTTCGAAGCAACAAGATATCACTCTCTTGCAATTGATCGGTCAACTCTTCCTGAGTCCCTGGAAGTAACGGCTTTTTGCGACGATGGAGAAATTATGGGAGTGCGCCATAAAGATTTTTTAACAGAGGGGGTGCAGTTTCATCCAGAATCAATTCTTACCGGGCAGGGCAAGAATTTGATTAAAAATTTTCTTGAATACAGCTATGCTGCAAAAGCAGATGGAAAGCTGATTGAAAAGGGTATTAAAAGGGTAATTGAAGGCAAAGACTTGAGCCGTGTTGATGCAAAAGATCTTATGCTGGAAATTATGGAAGGGAGAACAACCGATGCTCAGCTGGCTTCTTTCTTAACGGCTCTGCGATTAAAAGGAGAGACAGTAGAGGAGGTAACAGCCTTTGCTGAGGTCATGAGGGAAAAGGCTATTCGCATCTATCCAAAATCTAAAGATCTTGTGGATACCTGCGGAACTGGTGGAGATTCATCAGGAACTTTTAATATTTCAACAGCCGCAGCTATCGTTGCTGCCTCGGCAGGTGTGAGCGTTGCCAAGCATGGAAACAGAAGTATTTCCAGTCAGTCTGGAAGTGCAGATGTCCTGGAAGCCATGAATGTCAATATTGATTTAAAACCGGAAGACGTTCAACGGTGTATCGATGAAATTGGTATCGGTTTTTTGTTTGCCCCAAAGCTCCATCCTGCCATGAAATATGCAATAGGCCCGCGGCGGGAAATGGGGATAAGAACAGTTTTTAATGTTCTTGGGCCCCTTACAAATCCGGCATCGGCTTCTTACCAGGTCCTTGGGGTTTATGATAATGAACTCGTAGAAATTATTGCCGGGGTATTAAACAATCTGGGCCTGAAGGGTGGATATGTCGTTTCTTCGGATGACGGTCTCGATGAGGTATCAATAGCTTCTCCTACCTATGTCGCCGAAATAAAGGGTGGGACTGTTAAAACATTCAAGTTTTCTCCGGAAGAAGCTGGAATTCAGACTGCCAGCATTTCTGAAATTATGGGAGGAAGTGCCGCGGAAAATGCTTCGATTATTTCAGAAATTTTTAGTGGTAAAAAGGGCGCCCCTTGTGATATAGTATGCCTGAATGCAGGTTTTGCAATTGCTACCGTTACGGGTGTTGGAATAAAAGAAGGCGTTAAAGTTGCATTAGATGCGGTAAATACCGGGCGTGCGGAAAAAAAATTACAGGAATTAAAAGATTTCACTAACAGTATTTAAATGGTGGGATCATAGCCATGGCACAAATAGAAAAACAGTTCACTCAACTGATTGCCAATATCGGGAATAATGCATATATTGCTGTAAATAAATTATTTGCTATTCAATATGCAAATAGTGCTTTTGCGAAACTTTCAGGTTTATCACAAGAGAAGCTGCAGGGAAAAGATTTATCTGAAATTCTATATGAAGCCCCCTCTCTGTTTATTCATGAAGATTTCCCCATGAACAAAACCGGTATGTGTACTGTTGTGCATCAAAACGGAGAACGGCAGGTCTGTGTAATTAAATTGCTGGGATTCGAAAAAAAAACCAGTCTCTTTGTTTGTTCTCTTGAAAAGGCATCGATTCCCAATAAAGATGCAGCATATGTGAGACGAATGATTTCAGCAATTGAACTGAGTCCTGTTTCTATTTTGATTACTGATGATAAGGCTGTTGTTGATTATGTGAATCCAGGGTTTGAAGAAATGACCGGTTATAGTTCTGATGAAATAATCGGGAAAAATATATCTATCTTAAAGTCACCCGAAACTCCACAATCAGTGTATCAAAACCTGTGGGATACTCTCAGCAGAAGTGAGGTCTGGAAAGGAGATCTCAACAATAAACGTAAAGATGGTGAACTCTACTGGGAGTCTGCAACAATTTCACCGATTCCCGATATTCCGGGTACATCACCTCACTATATTAAAATAGCTGTAAATATTTCTGAACAGAAACGAATGGTTGATTTGCTGCTGGGGTCGTATGAATTTATAGAAAATGTAATGAACAGTATAAGTCCTGTTTTTGTGCTTGATGAGGATGAAACCTTTATATTAATTAATCAGCCTTTTTCCTGGCAAACAGGATATAAAACTGCAGATGTTATCAGTAAGCATGTTTCTGAAATTTTTAATGAAGAAACGTATAAAAGGATAAAGGCGCTTTTAGATTCTGCAGGTAAATTGAAAAATGATTCTTTCGAAACATATTATTTTGACAGTAACGGAGATTACAAAATACTGTTTGTAAAGTTATCAATCCTGACAGTTGCTGAGGACAAGATTCAGATTGTTGGGAGTTTTGAAGATATTTCTGGGCGCAAACGAACTGAAGAAGAGCGGGATAAACTGTCACGGGCCGTCGAACAGTCTCCAGCTTCAGTACTTATTACAGACATTAATGGAAGTATCGAATATGTAAATCCGAAATTTACACAACTTACCGGATATACTCTTAAAGAAGTTGTTGGTAAAAATCCATCGATTCTTAAGTCCGGGCTTCAAGACGAAAAGTTTTACAATAATTTATGGGAAACCATTCTGCAGGGGAAGGAGTGGCGGGGAGAATTTAATAATAAAAAAAAGAATGGTGAATTTTACTGGGAATTCGCATCAATATCACCCTACAGGAACAGGGACGGTAAAGTTACACATTTCATCGCTGTAAAGGAAGATATCTCGGAAAGAAAAAAAGCTGAAGATGCACTGAAAATCAGTGAAGAATCATTGAGAAAAAAAAATACGGCAATGCTGAAGGAGCTCCAATATGCCCAGATTGCAATTCGTAATATGCTCCCTCAGTCTTCTCTTGTTACAGAGGGTATAAAAAGTTCCTTCCGCTATATTCCCCTTGAAGCAGTAGGGGGCGATTACGTTAATTTTTTTGATCTTGAAGGCGGGGACCATGGTGTTTTTGTCGGAGATGTTGCGGGACATGGGGTTTCTGCTGCTCTCTATCTGGCTCTCGTGAAATCATCGATAGACCGTCATGTACTGGATTACGGGAAAGAACCAGCCAAAATGCTTGAAAAAGTAAATTCCGAAATATCTTCATCACTATCCTCTTATTTTTTTACCGCTATTTATGGATATTTTATAGTGCATGAGAATTCTATTGAATTTAAGTTCGCCAGGGCAGGACATTGTCCCCCCATCGTTCATAACCGTAATGAAAATAAAGCAGAGCTCGTTTTGTCAAAGGGTAAGCCTATCGGCCTGTTTGAAACAATCGAAATAGAAGACGCAAGTATTCTTTTGAATTCAGATAAGCGTCTTTATCTTTTTACAGACGGGCTGCATGAAACGATGGATGATGCAAAAAGGATGCTTGATTTTGAGGGACTTATCAGCTTTATCGAGCAAACGGGTGAATATGAGCTGGAAAAAAGTCTTGATACTGTTGTGTCCATGGTTGATGAATACAGAGGTAGCGCCCCAGAGGAAGACGATATAATTCTGCTTGGTTTTGAATTTCCATCGAAAAATAATTGAATACATGAATAAATTATGATATTATTTCCCCAGAGGAATTATGCAATTCGATAGTAAAACACTTGATTATGCATATATCGGGCTTTTTGAGTTTTCAGAATCAGGGGAAATAGTATCTATGAATGATTCTGCACTCTCTTTCCTGAGTCCCGGTAATGCAATACCCCCAGTCAATATTTTTGATATATCCGAGATATATAGAAACTGTTTTTCTGATTTAACTATCGGAAGCCAGTTTGATATCGAGTTAAAAAAGGGGAAAAATTTTTTTAATAATACAATTATTGGCAAAACTGATGAAACAGTAATGATTTTAATTAAGGATGTCACGTCAGTAAAAAATTGTACTAAACAGCTATTTGAAGTAGAAGAAAAGATGCGAACTATGCTTGATGTTATTCCGGATATTGTCTACCGGGTTGACAATACAGGGAAAATTGAGTTTATCAGTGAGGCGATAGCCAGGTATGGCTACAGTCAGGATGATTTAATTGGAACTAATTTGCTAGAACTTGTTCATCCGGAAGATCATGAAAAGGCAAAGAGGCGAATCCTTGAAAGACGAACCGGCGAGAGGATGACAAAATTTTATGAATTGCGGATGCTTACTAAAAATAAAGAAGTCATCAATGTTGAATTTAATGAAGATGAAAATTACAAATCAATGTTTTTTTCTGTATGCGCCAGAGGTGTTTATCGGAATAAAGAAAGAGATGAAAAGATTTTCATTGGAACCCAGGGTATTTACCAGGATATAACCGAAAAGAAGCAGTATGAAACCGCCTTAAGGAAAAGTGAAGAAAAGTGGATCACTGTCATGGAAACTATCAAGGACGGCTACTTTGAAACTGACCTGAAAGGCCGCATCCTTTATGTGAATAAGGCACTATGTGAAAAAATGGATTATCAGAAGGAAGAAATCATAGGTACTTATTTTGATAAATATGTTGAAGATGACCAAAAGGAAAAAATAATTTCATATTTTCAAAATTTTAGTGAAAATGAAAATGACAATAAGAAAATGCTCCCTGACTGGAAAATATTGACAAGGGATGGAAGACCCCTCATATTTCAGACTTCTATTTCAATAATAAAGACGAGTCGAAAGGGTGATGTCTTTTATAATGGCATCCTGAGGGATGTTTCTGGAAAAAAGAAAATTGAACAGGAACTTCTTATGGCCAGAAAACTTGAAGCCATAGGTATACTTGCTGGTGGTATAGCCCATGATTATAATAATGCACTTACGGCAATAATTGGAAATCTTTCTCTTGCTAAAATGGATATTAAAGATGACGGCGGAGACCTTCTGGAAACACTTGTTGATGCAGAAAATGCCGCACTCCGTGTTAAAGAATTAACTCAGCAATTGAGTACCTTCTCGAAAGGGGGGAAGCCGGTTAAAAAGCTTATGTCTATAAAACCGGTTATTATTCACGCGGCAGAAAATATATTTGAAGATAATAATGCAGAATACAGTCTGAATTTTGCTGATGATTTATGGAAAGTCGAGGTTGATGAATTTCAGGTGGGACATGTCTTTGAGTATATTATTACCAATGCAGTTGAATCAATGCCCGAAGGCGGCCTGGTAGAAATTAAAGCTGAAAATGTTGAAATAAACAGTAAACAATCTCATCACGAAATATCGTTGCAGCCTGGTAATTACGTGGTCATTCTGGTGCGTGACGAAGGGTGTGGCATAGATAATGAAAATCTTGTTAAGATTTTTGATCCTTATTATAGCACAAAAGAAATGGCAAGCGGTATGGGCCTGGCTATTAGTTATGCTATTATTAAAAGGCATCGTGGATTTATAGATGTACATTCAAAACCAGGAAATGGCACATCTTTCTATGTTTATTTGCCAGTAATTTTTTAGTATTTCATTTACGTTATTTTTTTATTTGATGGATAAAAATATATTATTATAAGAGGATCAAATTATGGCGCACATTGAAAAATTCCATGTTGTACCTTATTTACCGGAAAAATTAAAACCACTGCTTAAAATAGCTAACAATCTCTGGTGGGTCTGGAATTTTGAAGCAATAGAATTATTCAGGAGGTTGGATGTCGATCTGTGGAGAGAGGTTGAACATAATCCTATAAAACTTCTTGGAGCTGTCTCTCAGAGTCAACTTGATACGGCTGCAGAATCAGAAAGTTTTTTGGCTCACATGGGACGAGTTGAGACTGAAATGGATAGACATCTCAGTCTGAAAAGCTGGTATGATGAAAATATTCAAGGCCATGAAGATGCATCGGTAGCATATTTTTCTGCTGAATTTGGTATTCATGAATGTCTGACTATCTACAGTGGAGGCCTCGGTGTTCTTGCCGGCGATCATCTGAAATCTGCCAGTGAACTTGGTATTCCCCTGATAGGAATTGGACTGCTTTACAGACTTGGATATTTCCGTCAGTACCTGAATATGGATGGTTGGCAGGGGGAACGTTTTCCTGAAACTGATTTCTATAATATACCGATTAAACCTGTTTTGAATGAAAAAGGGAAGGATCTTGTTATTTCTGTAGAATTTCCCGGAAGAGAAGTCTTTGCAAAATTATGGGAAGTGACCATTGGAAGGATAACCCTCATCCTGATGGATACTAATATTGATCAAAACAGCCTTGAAGATCGCTCTATCACCGATCAGCTTTACGGCGGTGACACAGAGATGCGTGTCAAACAGGAAATGATGCTTGGAATCGGCGGTGTGCGGGCTCTGAAGGCAATGGAGAAGAAGGTCACGGTCTACCATATGAATGAAGGGCATGCAGCATTTCTTTCAATTGAAAGAATGCGTGATGCAATAGAACATGAAGGCATGAACTTTGCCCAGGCTCTTGAGTTTGTGTCAGCCAGTAATGTTTTTACGACGCATACCCCGGTACCGGCAGGTAATGATCGTTTTGATCCAGAGTTGGTGCATTTATATTTCTCTTCCTTTTACAAAAAACTTGGTCTTAGTCAGGAAGAGTTTCTGGCGCTGGGAAGAGAAAATATTGAGGATAAAAAGGAAAGCTTCTGTATGACTGTTCTTGCTCTTAAATGTGCAGCCGGTTGTAACGGGGTTTCAAGGCTTCATGGTGAGGTGTCACGAAATATGTGGAAGGGGATCTGGCCGACTCTTCCAGATCATGAAGTACCTATTGGTCATGTTACCAATGGTATTCAAATCCTTTCGTGGACTTCTGATGAGATGATGAGACTTTTCAACCGCTACCTGGGGCCGCGATGGATAGAAAACCCGACTGATGATTCAATATGGAAAAATATTGATGATATTCCAGATTCTGAACTATGGCGAACCAGGGATCGATCGCGGGAACGTCTCGTGGGTTTTGTGCGCAAAAAACTCAAGGAACAGCTACTGGCCCGTGGACTGCCGATGAAAGAGGCGGAACGGTCAAATTCTGTTTTTGATCCTGAAGCGTTGACAATTGGGTTCGCCCGAAGATTTGCAACATATAAAAGGGCAACGCTTATTCTTCGTGATTTAAATCGACTTGAGAGTCTTCTTCGTGATAAAGAACGACCTGTTCAGATAATTTTTGCAGGTAAGGCTCACCCCAGGGATAATATGGGTAAGGAGCTTATTAAGCAGGTCATTCATTTGAGCAATGATGAACGGTTTCGGGATAAGATTGTTTTTCTTGAGGATTATGAAATAAATATTGCCCGCTACATGGTGCAGGGAGTTGATGTCTGGCTCAATAATCCTATCAGGCCAAAGGAGGCTTCTGGAACCAGCGGGATGAAGGTTCTGCCAAACGGCGGTTTGAATATCAGTGTTCCTGACGGGTGGTGGGATGAAGCCTATACTGCTGATAATGGATGGGCAATCGGAAGGGGTGAAGAATATGAAGATCATGCCCTGCAGGATGAGGTTGAAAGCTGGCATCTGTATAATATTTTAGAGAAGGAAGTTAAGCCGGCTTTTTACAACAGGGGAATCGACGGGCTGCCTCGTGAGTGGCTTTTTAAAGTCAGACAATCGATGCAGACACTGACTCCGGTATTTAATACCAATCGGATGGTGAAAGATTATACTGAAAAGTATTATCTTAATGCTCATCGAAACTACAAAAAGTTTTCAGAAAATAACTTTGTAGTAGCAAAAAACATTGCCGAATGGAAACAGAAAATCAGGTTGAAATGGCATGAGGTTTCAATCGACAGGGTGGATTTTAACCGGGAAGAAGAAATCAAAGTTGGGAGCAAAGTGCGGGTTACTGCAGAAGTTAAACTCGGAGGACTTGATCCTGAAGATGTACAGGTAGAGTTGTATTTCGGGGCCCTTAATCAGGCAGAAGACATCGCTGAAGGTGCAGCCCTTCCGATGTCCCTGCATACTAAAAATGATAATGGAATATGCGAGTTTGTTGGACAAATGCTTTGTCTGAAGTCCGGCAGGTTCGGGTTTACTGCACGGGTTATTCCCCGTCACCCCGAAGGGGTAAGAAAATTCGATCCTGAATTTTCAATCAAATGGCGTTGAGTTTTCGGCAGTAGTTAATCAGTCATTGAAATTATAATGTTTGCGGACTGGAGAGATTACTCTCCAGGTGCAGGAAAGCCCTTTGGGAAAGGTGACAAAGTCGCCTTTCCCAAAGCGTACTGTTGTTCCGTCTTCGGTTGTAATTTCTACATCTCCTTCCAGGAGATAACACTCTTCAGTTGAATCATAATGCCAGTCAAATTGAGAGGCTTCCTTTTCCCAGATAGGCCATGTGGTAATATTTCGGTTTTTAAAATCTTCCTTTCCAATTTTGATAATTTTTATAGTCATTATTCGCCTCTTTGTACGGTTTCTTGATGTTTTTTAATAAATAACTGGACTTTACAGTTAAAAACAACGTAATTGGCCCCATTGACGGTTAATTTTTATAAGTTGACAATATTCCAACTCCATGGGATAAACAACAGATTTTTTTGTAAAAGGCTATGGCAACCAGAATTTTAGAAAAGATATTTTCACTCGCAGTCTTCAGAGGCAAAACCCTGCTTGCAGTTATGGGGGGGCTGACTATTGTACTGGCCCTTTTTATTCCGAATCTGAAGATCTCTTCCTCCCAGCGGGACCTTATTCCGGCAGATCATGAGGACCAGGCACGCTATCTTGCCTTCATGAAAGAGTTCGGATTATCAGATAACCTGATAGTTGTCCTTGAAGGTGAAACCTCGACCCTGAAGGCTTCCTCTGAACTTTTTGCCCGTGAATTGAAAAAGGAAACCAAATGGGTCAAGTCGATACACTATCGAATGGATATCGACTTTTTGATGAAACAGGCCCCTTTATATATCCCCGTTGACAAGCTGAAGGACGGCCTCTCCTTCCTTAATAAAAATCACAATTCGATCAACCAGCTTCGTAATACTAATAATATATACAGTCTTCTTAAGATGATGGATCAAAGGATTCGGCAGGTACCCACTGATGCTGATCAGGAAATGGCGATACTTGCACTTGAAAGTGTCAATTATCTTTTTGAAGAATGGAAAACCTGGATTGTTGATCCGTCACATAATAAAATCGGTCCCATTGAAGAACTTCTCGTTCAGGGGAACGAAACTACTGACATGATTAGAAGTGAAGGGTATCTCTTTTCCCGTGATTTCAGTATGCAGTATCTTCTCGTGCAGCCGGGATCTTCAAATGATGATATGACCTATCTTGAACCCTTTATGGCAGCCATGAGAGGCGCCTGTGACAGGGTTTTTGCACAATACCCAAACCTGAAGGGAAAAGTCAAAGTTGCCTTTACCGGTATGCCTGCTCATATATATACAGAAACGGAGACTATTTTTTCTGATGTAGGAAAGGCAGGACTGGTTTCAATTATCTTTGTTGCCCTGATTCTTCTTTTCGGTTTTGGCTCACTTCGAAAAATGATTATCGGTGTTGTCCCCCTGGCGAGCGGGCTTATAATTACTACCGGATTGATTTCGTTAACCCTGGGGAAATTGAACCTGATCAGTTCATCTTTTCTCGCGGTGCTTTTCGGTATAGGGATAGATTTCGGTATCTACCTGATTCGTAGAACAGAAGAAGAGCTGGGGAATGGATTCGCTCTTGAAGACGCGGTACACAAGGCTGTTGTCATTACCGGGAAGGGAATCGTAACTGGCGGACTCACTACAGGTTTTGCGTTTCTTGCTATTTCATTTTCTGAGTTTTCCGGTTACAGCCAGCTTGGTATTACTGCCGGTATGGGTATCCTGATTGTCATGATGACAACATTTTTAATGATGCCCGCACTACTTTTAAACATGCCTATTGAAGCCCGTAAATACGATGTGAATAAAGTTGAAATTTCCACAAAGGGTCCTCATTCTCGGGAACGCCTCTGGGTCATTGTTGGTCTGTCTATGCTTTTTATTGTCTTCGGAATTTTCGGTGCAGCAAAAAACACCCTTGATTATAATGTTTTTAAACTCCTTCCCCGGGATACTGAATCGACAGTGTACCAGGAGAAAATGGAAGAAAAGAGTGACCTGAAGATGTCCTTTGCCGCGGTGACAACAAAGGACATGGCCGAACTGAAAGAACTGACCAAAAAGATAGCACAGTTAAAGGAAGTCAGCAAGGTCGAGTCATTTGCCCGGCTGCTGCCTGATAGACAGAAGGAAAAGATAAACCTGATTTACCAGTACCGCCGCTATCTCAATAATTTTACGATTCCCTATATCAGGGGGCAGTATCGGGGAAGTGACTATCTGGCTATTCTTGGAAGTCTTACTTCATTTTTTGAAGATGCCCAGGAGAAGGCCTTTGCCGGCGGACAGAGCAAACTGGTAAAGCCCCTTGAAACACTTATTAATAATATTTATGCGATTGAAGAGAACTTCACCGGCGATAAACGGACTCAGGCACTGTTGCGGACAAATGCCTTTGAAAAAGAACTTTTTAAATCTATCGAATTTTTAACCACCCTTGTCCAGGACTGGTTGAAGGTTAAAGAACTGAAAGAAGAGCATTTTCCCGAGCAGATGTTAAAAAGATTGAAGAGTCCAAACGGGAACTACGTCGCCTATGTTTTTCCTAACGGATCAATATGGAATGTAGATTTTCTCGATACATTTGTGAAAAAGGTTAAGAAGATTAGTCCCGAAGTAACAGGATTTCCTGTAACCCACCGGGTCTATGTACGGCAGGCGGCCGATGCTGTTGTTCAGGCAATGTTTTATTCTTTGATAATTGTACTGGTTCTTCTGTTCCTTGACTTCAAGAGACCCGTGGCGGTTATACTTGCCCTGGTTCCCCTTGCCGTGGGATTACTCTGGATGCAGGGTGTTCTCTATGCCCTGAAGGTTACTTATAATGTCGCAAATATCGCGGGACTTCCCCTGCTTCTTGGTCTGGGTGTCGTCTATGGCGTTCATATTGTGCATCGCTGGCTGGAAAAGCCTGATCATACCGCATTTATCGCCTCAAGGACAACGGGCCGCGGAGTCTCCTTTGCCGCCTTGACAACTATCACGGGACTGTTCAGTATCGTCTTTGCCCGTCATGGGGGCGTCTCGACTTTCGGAATTATTTTACTTACTGGTATTTCTCTCTGTCTGTTGTCAGCCCTTGTTGTTCTTCCTGCAGTGATAGATTTGATATTTATGAAAAAAAAAGAGGGAACTGAAGATGAATAAAAAAATATATACTTTAATTATAACCGGGGCATTTTTTTTCGCTACGCTGCTGCCCCTGGGGCATGCTTTCCAGAAGAAGTGCTACGCTGCGCCAAAGATTCATTTTGCCATTGTTTTTCCCGGTGGACCGGATCCCCAGGGAGAGGGTAAAAATATTTTAAACCAGTTTCTTGGCAACCTGTCTAAGATGACCGGCATCAGGTCTTCGCGCCTGACAGGACAGTATTTTAACCGCCTCTCTACCGCCACCAGCTATATCAGGCGAAACCGGAACTGTTTCATTATGGCATCAATCGGTTTTTATGCCGCAAATAAAAGAAGTTTAAATCTTGCTCCTCTTACCAAGGTTTCAATGGAAGGAAGTGACCGTGAACAGTTTTTTCTTCTGGTGAAGAAGGGGAAATACCGGAATCTGAATCAGCTGCGGGGCAAGGTTGTATCCGGTAATGTTCTCTATGAGAATCCCCGTTTTTTGAATAAAATTGTTTTTAAGAATAACATAAATGTCTCTACTTTTTTCAAGATGAAGCCTACCCAGAGACCCCTCTCAGCAGTACGACGTCTTCGGCGGGGAAGAGTTGATGGTGTACTTCTCAACAGGATGCAGTATAACAGTCTTAAAAAACTGGCTCTTTTTAAGCAGATCTCTGTAGTCTATTCATCGCCTTCATTACCGGCTCTCGGGCTTATGATGGTGAAAACTCCTGTAACTTCATCAGTTCAGGATAAAGTTGTCAGGGCAATGACCGGAATGTGTTCCCTCAGGGAAGGCAAAAAAGTCTGTAATAATTTCGGCATCCAGGGGTTCAAAAGGGTAAGCGGCAGTGAGGTTGAAGGTGCTCTCAAATCATATTAAAACTTTATTAACTCTTGTTCTGTTTGCCGCAGTTGCAGGCTGCAGCTCTTTCTCTCAACGTGAACTTGAAAAAAAGTGGTTTTCTACCGGTGAAGAGAAACTTCTTGCCGAGGTGAAAGCCCACGGTATCGATCAGACTATAAGCAGTCTTCAGCTTCGCCTTAAGCGTAAGGCAGCCCTTGAAGAAAAGAAAGCCCTCATGCGTCATGCATGGTTTTTATACAGTAATAACCGCACAAACAAAAACGCTGCACTGGCTGCAGCCCAGGCCGTATATCTTGTTATCGATGTCCTCGATAATAAAGATGAGGTGTACCAGCTTTCTGAACTGGGCTACAAAATTACCCTTTCGGCGGGGGCGGGCAAAGACTCTGAGGCGAGTTACTACAATGCGTTATTTCTCGGATTCATTGTCAGACAGAAAGGGCTCATGGCTCTCGGCAGACTCAAGGATGTGGTCTCGATGCTGGAAGTGGCTAAAAAAAAGCCCGAGCTTGATTTTGGAGGACCCATGCGGGTACAGGGGATGCTCTTTCTCAAGGCTCCTCCGTGGCCCCGTGGTCTCGGTGATCTTGATAAAGCCCTTGAAGCCCTTGAGGCTGCTTTTGATAAGTCTCCCCGGTTTCCCCAGAATACAATGTTTTTAGCTGAAGCTCTCATTGAAGATGAAGAGTTTGATAAAGCGGGAAAGCTGCTCAAAAAGGCCTCTGCGGAACTGAAGCCAGAAGTATGGGGCGAGGACTACTGCAGAATCTGGAAAGAGTATATCAATAATCTTAAGAAAAAAATGAAATAACAGGCTGGTACATTGGGATTTTAGATTTTTGTATCGGCTGCTAAACCAGCAATGTTTTTCAAAAGTGCCGGAGGTTACTTAATGTACAGAATAATCGGCTCCTTTTTCTTCCTTTTTATTATTTCTTTAATCTTTTCTCCCCAGACAGTCTCCTCTGACTGGCCAATATACAAGGGAAATATTTATTTTACCGGTAACAATGATGAAGTCATTGTAAAAAATAATAATCTCAAATGGCTTTTTCAGGGGGACAAGCGGCTTTATAATCCCATAGTTTCTGACGGGTATGTCTACTTCATTGATGCGGGGGGGAAACTCTATTCTGTCAACGAGGAAGATGGACGCCTCAGGTATAAAATACCGGTTAAAGATATCAGCCGCAGGTTCAGGGCTTTTTCACGGGCTGCCGGAAAAGTGAAGTACCCCCTCATAAAAGACAACATGGTATTTTTAAGTGATCCCATTGCCATCTATGCCTTTAACAAGCATTCGGGCAGGGTAGTCTGGGCGAGAACCGGCATGCGCCAGGAGCGCCAGTCCTTTTCCGGGCCTGCGGGGCACCGGTCACTACCGATGGTTGACGGTATATATGCCAACCCCCTGATTCATGGTGATAAAATTATTTACGGCACACGCAACATGTTTCTTTCCCGGACTATTCGCAACGGCCATGAGGCATGGGAAAACCGGAATGTTAAAACCTACAGTGCCTTTCCGACCTTCTATGACAGGTTTATTATTACCCAGTCAATGAATTACGGGACCGGCAAATACACTATTCACTATATAGACAGTTCGACAGGAAGGGAAGTATGGACCACGGTCATTGATCGTCCCTTTAAAATATTTGCCCCGGTAATTTATGACAAGGTTATCTATGTTACTTCGGGAACAAAAATTTACTGTCTCAATAAAGAAACCGGGAAAATTCTCTGGGTAAAGGATATCAAGCGAATTATTTCTTCCCAGGTTGCCGTTACTGATCGGTCCCTGATTTTTATAGCTGACAATAGTGATATTGTGGTCTTTGGCACAGCGTCGCAGAAGATAGAACGGACCATCAAGGTGGGAAAAAAAACTTCCCCTTATTATGTTCTGGTTCGCGACCAGATGTACATTGCCTATAATGAAATTAAGTCGATGAACGGCCGCAGGGTTGTATACGGTCGTGTGCGGGCTGTTAATTTCAGTGACGGCCAGAATTTATGGGAGTACCGGACTCCTTTTCCCGGGGTTGTCGGTCAGCCTTCAGCTGCCGGAGGGATTCTTTTTCTTCCCGCAGGGAACTATCTGTACGCCATCGGTACCCAGTACTATGCGAAAAATATAGACGGGGGTGAAGGCTATGCCGTCGTGCCCGATAAGAAAAATGGCAGCAAGCCTCCACCGACGCGCCCCGATACACTTAAAAAGTCTAAGCCCCTGCCGATGAGAAAAATGAAACTGAGCCTCAGGGATAGGGACAGGCTGCCCCTTAAGGGGAATGCGGATATCAGGTACCGTTTCCGGGGCAAAACCATTCACCGCAGCAAAGTACGGGTCCCGGGAGATAAGGATATACCGGTACCTGACCGTGACAATGTAGAAATTATTATTGATGTGCCGGGGTATATCCCTGAGAAGATAATTATTGGCAAAAAAGACGCAAAGAAGAAAATTGTTTTAAGGAAGATAAAGAAAAATCAGAATTTTGTGGTGCGCAATATTCTCTTTGAATTAAACAGGGCCTACCTGAAAAAATCTTCCCTGGATATAATCGGGCGTCTTGTAAAAATTATGAAGCAGAACCGCGACCTGAAGCTGGAAGTTTACGGCCATACCGATGCTACCGGTACTTCCGCCCATAACCAGAAGCTTTCAGAGCGACGGGCTGACGCGGTTGCAGCCTACATGATTAAGCGCGGTATCTCCCCTGAACGTTTGAAGGCTGTCGGATTTGGTGAAAAAAAGCCCATTGGTGACAACAAAACATCAAAGGGAAGAAAGGAAAACCGGCGAACTGAGTTCGTCTTTCGGTGAGCCTGAGAAGCAGACGGCAATAATCCCGCCAAATTGAAGGCGCGAAAGCGCTTTCGCGCCTTCAATGTGGCGGGTCTTTCGGCTTCATGTATATGTCTCCCCAAAGCCCGGCCTTAACTTCCTCTCCCAAATTCTTAAAAAAACTTAAAAAATCTTCATTTTTTAAAAACAAGACTATTTGTGGTCTATGGTAGCCATATTTTAGTATAAACACTCCTAAGTCGATATAATCGTATAATGCGGGGTTAAATATGACCGCCAAAGGGGGCGAAAATTCGAACAGGGAGTAATCCCGTCTTACTCTTTTAGTTCTTTGAAAACATCAAGCGTGAGAAGCGATAATCAATGGCACTGGTGTCTTTGTATTCGTTGCAGGCTTATATGTGCCCAGATATAAGCCTGGAACAGGGTCATTAACTGAGTATCTTCAGTTTTTACCTGGTAATATCTTCCGTTTCTAAGCCCTCAGAAAAGGAATGGCAGGGAAGCCAATAGAACGTACATACAAAGGAGTGTAAAATGATAATTAATCACAACATGAGTGCTATTAACGCCAACCGAGCCTTGAAATTCTCTCAGTGGGAAGTAACCAGCGGAATGGAAAAACTTTCTTCAGGAATGAGAATTAATAAGGCAGGGGACGATGCTTCAGGATTGGCAGTATCTGAAAAGATGAGAACTCAGATCCAGGGCCTGCGTCAGGCTGAGAGAAATACCGAAGATGGTATGTCTTTTATCCAGACTGCAGAAGGATATCTTGCACAAACTTCAAGTATTATCCAACGGACCAGAGTTCTTGCTATTCAGTCTGCAAATGGTATCTATTCTGATAAGGATAGACAACTAATCCAGGTTGAAGTGTCAGCCCTGGTTGACGAAATTGACCGTATTGCTTCACAAGCTGAATTTAACAGATTTAAAGTTCTGACTGGAGAATTTTCCAAAGTAAATGGAAAGGCAAGTATGTGGTTTCATCTTGGTGCCAACATGAACCAGAGAGAACGAGTCTATATCGGTACTATGACTGCCCAGGCTTTCAAGTTTAAGGATGCCACGGGTAAAGTATCGGTTTCTCTCTCTAGTCCTGGCGGTGCTAATGCTGCTATCGGACTTATGGATAGCGCACTGCAGACCCTTTCCAAACAGCGTGCTGATCTTGGGGCCTATTACAATCGCCTCGATATGACCGCTCGTGGTCTTATGACAGCCTTTGAGAACATCCAGGCTGCTGAGTCACGAATCCGGGATGCCGATATGGCCGAGGAGATGGTTAATTTTACCAAGAATCAGGTGCTGGTCCAGAGTGGAACAGCAATGCTGGCACAGGCAAATTTGCAAACCCAGTCAGCTCTTAGATTGTTAAATTCGTGATGGAAAAAGAATATTAAAAGAGTAAGACTTTTTCGGTTCTTTGAAAACTTGACCAGATTCTCAAACCTTTTCTTAGATTGTGACTGCCCAGAAAAATATGGTCAGCAATGCTTTTGTATTGCTGTCTCTATATCCGGTAAAATGCTGGAGAAGGGTTCTGGAGCGGCATGTCTTCACTTTTTCGGCCTGCGTGGGAGCAGACCGTTGGGTGAAAAATATGCAGTTCTTCGCCCGTTTCTCCAGCACACGCCGGTTGCCGGCTCTTGTGTTCCGGCAGCTTGTGATGTTGGGAGGGCATCATCGGCTGCCGGAGCGTATTCGGGGGTCGGTGTTGTCTGGATTATGGGCAGTCCGGACGGCGAGTACAAGGAGATAACCTTCGATCCCTTCGGGGATCTTGTGGGAGCATGATGTTCCTGCTGAAAAATCCAGAACTGTTCATAGAACTAAAAGTGGCAGTTCTGATAACAACAAGGGAGGGTTCAAATGAGAATCAGTCACAACATGAGTGCCATTTTTGCGAACAGGCAAATGCAGAGTGTCGCGAGGCGAATTGACAAATCAATCGAAAGGCTTGCCTCAGGGGAAGCCATTAACCGCGCAGGTGACGATGCTTCCGGACTGGCCGTATCAGAGAAGATGCGTACACAGATTAATGGCCTGATCCAGGCTGAAAAGAACGCCCAGAATGGGCTTTCTTTCATTCAGGTCGCGGAAGGATCGTTTCAGCAGGTTAATGACATGCTCCAGAGGATACGGATGCTGTCAGTTCAGTCTGCAAACGGGATCTATAGCAACAGTGATAGGACCCAGATTCAGGTTGAGGTATCCCAGCTGATTGAGGAGATCGATCGAATTGCTACATCTGCCGAGTTTAACAGGATGAAGATGCTGACCGGAACGTTTGCTAAAAACAGTAAGGTTGGAAGCATGTTTTTCCATGTGGGAGCTAACAGTAATCAGAGGATTCGTGTTTTTATCGCCACTATCGGAGCAAAGTCTTTGAATCTTTCCGAACCTGGTGGAAAAAAGCGGTCCATCTCCACGGTTGGACAGGCAAATGCCATGATCGGATATGTCGATCTTGCTCTTGAGCAATTGAATCGGCAGAGGGCAGATCTTGGTTCTTACTACAACAGAATGGAGAATACGATTAAGGCTCTTACCTTATCGTATGAAAATATGATGGCTGCTGACTCTCGCGTTCGTGATGTTGATATGGCGGCTCAAATGGTCGAGTACACAAAGGACCAGATTCTCCTTCAGACTGGTACTGCGATGCTGGCTCAAGCGAACTTCAAGCCTAAGCTTATTATGAAGCTACTTGAATAGTAGAATCGGTTGAAGGTGAATCAGTAAAGAAGAAGTCAACTCAGCAGTGCGGTTGACTTCACCCCTTTCCGGCGGGAGGCCGGGAAGGGGAACTTTTTTTTTTACTTTTGCAGGAGGGCGAAAGTATAACACGGAGGTTTAAAATGAGTATAAGTAAGATTGTAGACAGTATTGACATGAGATTTAAGAACAGCAACATCCGGGAGAGCGCTGCCCGATTTGACCGGAAAGATGCAGAGGCCAATGAAAGTAACCCTGGACGCGAAGAAACAATTGCTGTTGTTGAAAAGTTAAATGAATCGGTAGAGAAGTTTAATGGACGCCTTTCTTTTCAGTATCATGAAAAAACCCACAGGGTTATCATGAAGGTGATCGATCCTTCTACCGAGGAAATTGTACGGGAAATACCCGCAAAGGATGCAATACGGCTGCTGGAGCATATCCAGGATTACCTTGGTATGCTGGTTGATGAGTCAAGATAACCGAATTGCGGCCGGTGTTCTTTTTTGCGGATAGTGTATCCGTTGTTTTATCGTCCATTAAATACCTTTATGGATACCGGTATAAGTGTGTCTTTTTAAGATAACGAGTTCCTTCCTTGTTACTTCCTTTTAATAAAATTTCATAGGCAATTTAAAATACACCTGTTTTTTTAACTGTAAAGAAAGTGGTTTGGAGCTTTCTACAGAGTGTCCGGAGGTTATTTCTCGAAATACTTTTTTTTTATGTCACCTCGTTATTTTTCTTATGGAAATTCCTATCTTGACGATAATTAACTGAGAAGTTATCTTATAGTGACCTGCTTATATCTGGTAAATGTATGTACACGGTCGCTCAGGAGGAAGGAAATGCCGGTAACTATGGGTGGTCTTGCATCGGGAATGGACACCGATGGTATAATAGATAAACTCCTGAAAGTTGAAGCCCGTCCTATTCGAAAACTCGAAGAGGATATTCGGAAAACCCGAAAGCGTAAGGGGGCTCTCGATAAACTTAAGGGAAAACTGAAAAATCTAAATAGTGCTGCCCGCGACCTCTATGGGTTCAGAGCCTCTTATGACGAAAAGAAGGCGATATCCGCGAATTCAGGAATTCTTACTGCAAAGGCTTCGAAGCTTGCTGACATAGGTGAGCACAAAGTTGAAATTATCCAGATTGCCTCTAATCATAAAATTGCAACTGACTCGGTGGAAAAGGACACCCGTCTTCCTGCGGGAAAAATATCATTCACCGTAAATGGCGAAAAATATACTATTCGTTTTAAGGGGGGGAAGTTAAAATCCCTTCAAGAAAAAATTGATGATGAAGTTAAAGATGTTATTGCCACGTCACTGGTTCGAACCACCGGCAAGAATTATATTCTTACTCTCCAGTCAAAAGTCCAGGGAAAGAAGGGAGAGATAAAAATTACCGGCGATAAAAAACTTCTCTCAAAGACAGGTCTCACGGGAAGTGAACTTAAAAAGAAGTTAAAAGATACAGCCCTGACCTTTGACCGCCGTTATTTTACTTCTTACATGGGAACTAAAAAAACCGGTAAAGAGGATGGAAAGATCAGTGTTACTCCTGATGGTACCGGTCTGAACATGTCAGGTCTTCTCTGGCGTGAATATACCCTGCCGGTTTCAATTAAGGCGGAGAAAGGTACAACCCTTGAATTTGTTTTCAGTTACAAAAAGCCCCTTGATGAAGAGGATACGGTCCCGAAGCGCAATGAAATGGGGCCCGATGAACGGGTTGTGATAAAGGGGATTGAACTTCACGGTTATAATATTTCCCGTCTCAGGGATCGAAAAAAACAACAGCCTGATAAGCAGTTTGATTCTGTCATCGGTGTAGGTGTTGTCACTACGGCCAAAGATGGAAAAAGAATCGAAAAGCTTTATCCCGTTGATGAGAAATCGAAGGGGAAGCAGGTTCTTCCTGTGGGCCGGGACATGAAGAATAAAAAGATCGAAAAGGTTGTCTTCTATTGCAATGATGGAAATGCGGCTTTTTCTAAAGCGAAAATAGCCACTCCGGTCAAAGACAAGGGCGGCTTTAAGCTGAAGAATGAAATAGCCCAGGCAAAGGATGCAAAGCTGAAGGTTAATGGTGTTGAAATTACCCGTGATAAGAATAATGATTTGAACGATATTATAAAGGGTGTTAATTTTGACATTAAGATGTCTTCAAAGGTACCGGTTGATCTGAAGGTTGATCATGACATAGATGTGGCAATGGAAAAAATTAAAAAATTTGTTAACGTCTACAATGATTATCTCGATTTTCATCGTTTGCTCGTCAAGACGGGAAAATCTACTAAACCGGGACAACACAGGGAACGGAGACGGGACCAGGGTGTTTTTGTCGGTGATATGACGATTGTCCGCATAGAAAACATGATGAAACGAACCGTAAACGCCGCATACCCGAGCCGCGCTGAAACGCCTGTTAGAATACTTACCCAGATGGGCGTTTCAACGGGGAAAATAAATGCAGACTGGGAATCTATTAAACTTGGAAAACTCATTGTTGATGAAGAAAAACTGAAAAAAGCAATAATTGATAATCCCGAGGGCATATCGATGTTTTTCGGTTCTGATACTGATGGAGACAATAGAACGGATAATGGCATGGCTTTCAGTTTAAACCGTCACCTGAAGGCTTATATTGGTTTTGGAAAGAATATACTGACAAGTAAACTGGACCTTGAAAACCAGACAATTAAACTTGCCAATGAAAGAATAGAAAGGCATACGGATCATCTGAAGAAATATGAATCCAAACTTCGTTCCAAGTTTGGCAAAATGGAGAAGGCGATTTCCGGCGCCAATGCTCAGCGAAACTGGATGAATGCCCAGATGGGAAATACCGGTAACCGGAAAGGGAAATAACATAAAGCTGAAATCGAGGAGATTAGATTGTGGAAATATATATTAATAACCATTCGATAGATTTTGAAATGGAGACTGAAAGTACTGTTCATGAGATTGTTGATTCACTTTTGGACTGGTCGAAGGAACGGGATCTTGTTTTTTCAGAAGTTGTTTTAGATGGAGAAAACTATTCCATTGACAAGATTCCTGATATGCCTGTTGAAAATGCCTCGCAGATGAATTGTCTCATTGAATCAAAGGCTGATATCGTTATCTCATCGGTTGATGCCGGTATCCGTTATTGTGAAAAGGCCCGAAGTTTTATTGAAGAGATCGCGCCAGATGACAGCGAAACAGCTGAAGAACTTGAGCATCTTGGAGGCGGACTTCACTGGATATCTGATGTGCTTATTTCAGTCGTCAAGCTTATCGGGGCTGATCCTGATGAAGCTCAATACAGAGATGAGACAATAACAGAGCATGTGGCTCGTGCTGTCGGCCTCGGTGATTTTATTTCTAATTCCGGGAATCTTGAACAATCAGTTGCACGGGTCAAAGGAGATATGCAGATTTTTGCCGATATCAGGGAAATTTTCAAGCTTCTTCTTGCAAGTGATGAGATGCGAAGCCTGATTGCAAAAAGCATTGATTCTCCCGATATCCTGCTTGCTTCACTTGTTGAAATCAAGAATGCCATACCCGGTGAAGTGGAGAACCTGAAAGCTGCGGCCATTGCCTTTCAGGAAGGAAAAGACCTGGTAGGTGTAGAGTGCCTGAACCGCTTTATTGCATTTATCTATGCCTATACCAGGAGTTGCTACCAGGTTGTTCCTGTATTTTCTGTTGATCTTAAAGATATCTCAGGAGACGGGGAAGAGTCTCTGGAGACCCAGAATCTTCAGCTTCAGGATCTTCTTAGTGAAGTAGAAGAAGTCATGGAAAATGATGACATTATCAGCCTGTCTGATATCCTGGAATATGAACTGGTGCCGGTTCTCGAAAAGCTTGAGGTGTTGACAGGAAATCTTCTTGATTACCTTGACAGGTAAAGACCCGGCTGATCTTCTTTATTCTTGACGTATAATCCTGCGCGTGACTTTCTGTTTTCCAGAGAATAGTACTGGAGTCTATGATGAGTAATTCTAAAGAAAAGAAAAAATTGTGGGGCGGGCGCTTTACCGGCAGCGCTGCCGGGATAACAGAGCGCCTTTCTGTTTCTGTTCATTATGATGCGCGAATGTATAAACAGGATATCAGGGGATCAATTGCCCATGCCCGTATGATGAACAACATGGGGGTCCTCTCTGGCCAGGAACTGAAGTCTATTGTTGAGGGACTTGAGGATATCCGCGGGGAAATTGAAGAGGGAACCTTCGTGTTCTCCGAGGCCCTTGAAGATATACATATGAATATAGAGGCCCGTCTGACTGAACGTATCGGTGACGCGGGAAAGAAACTTCACACCGGCCGTTCCAGAAATGATCAGGTCGCCCTTGATATGCGTCTTTTCCTTCGAGACGAATGTTCTGAAATCCGACAGCTTCTTGAAAAATTGACCGCTGCCCTGGTAGATGCCGGGGAGGCAAACCTCGATGTACTGATTCCGGGATATACTCATCTGCAGGTTGCTCAGCCTGTACGTTTCGGGCATCATATGCTCGCCTATGCCTGGAAATTTTATCGTGATATGACACGCCTCGGGGCGGTCGTTGACGCCTGCGGGTCTCTTCCCCTCGGGGTGGGTGCCCTCGCAGGGGTCAACTATGCGAATGACCGTGAATTTCTCAGGAAAGAGCTCGGCTTTAATGAAATTATAATGAATTCAATGGATGCGGTGAGCGATCGTGATTTTATTCTCGACTTCCTTTATTTCGCTTCTGTTACTGGAACCCATCTTTCTCGTCTCTCCGAGGAGCTGGTTCTCTGGTCCACTTCAGAATTTAATTTTGTCCGTCTTGCCGATGCGGTCACGACTGGATCTTCCATCATGCCCCAAAAGAGAAACCCCGACCTTGCAGAATTAATCAGGGGGAAGACAGGGCGTCTTAACGGCAACCTGGTTGCTCTTCTGACAATCCTCAAGGGCCTGCCTATGACCTATAATCGTGATCTCCAGGAGGACAAGGAGCCTCTCTTTGATTCAATCGACACAATAAAGCTCAGCCTCGAGGGAATGGAAGAAATGATCAGAACCATGACGGTAAATCGTGAGAGAATGGGAAAGTCTGTCTACAGCAATTTTTCAACGGCAACTGATCTGGCAGATTACCTCGTTATGAAAGGGGTCCCTTTTCGACAGTCTCATGAAATTGTCGGTACAATAGTCCGGTTCTGTGAAGAGAATGACCGTGATTTTTTTACACTTCAGTACGATGAACTGAAGCAATTTTCTGAATTCATCGGTGAGGATATCACTGAAATTCTTGATCCCGAGCTTTCAACCGAGAGAAAAAAGTCCGCTGGAAGCACGGCCCGAAGTCAGTGTGAAATACAGATACGGGAACTGAGAAAGCTTCTCAAAGGCTGAGCATAAAGGCGACTTGTGTTAAAAACGATGAGGGTAAAACTCAAGGCGACGATGCGCTTCGTCGCTTTTAGTTTTACCCTCATCGTTTTTGGCAAAAGCTATTTTTCTTGACTTTTTTGTCACATTTCCCGTATGCTGGATAACTGTTTTTGCCTTTTTCGGGCATTTTCAAAAATATGAATATTTGACAAATGGAGCTGAAGAATCATGAGCACCACACAAAAGGTCGACCTTGATTGGAAAAATTTAGCCTTTGAGTACCTGAAAACCGATTATAATATTCGATTTACCAATAAAAACGGCGCCTGGTCCGAGGGGGAGCTGGTTTCAGATGAGCATGTATCCCTGCATATGGCGGCACCATCCCTCCATTACGGACAGCAGGCCTTTGAAGGAATGAAAGCCTTCGGGACAGCAGATGGAAGAATCGTCGTCTTCAGACCGCTCGAAAACGCGAAACGTCTGAAAAAAAGCTGTGAACGTATTTTTATGCCCCCTGTGGATGAAGCGATGTTTCTTGAAGCGGTACGACGCGTCGTAGCGGCCAATTCACATTTTGTTCCTCCCTATGGTACAGGTGCGAGCCTGTATATTCGTCCCCTTATTTTTGGTGATGGAGCTAAAATCGGTCTCGGACCTGCTGAAGAATATCATTTTATCGTTATGGTGACACCAGTGGGCCCCTATTATAAGGGTGGCTTTAATCCTGTTAAGGCGATGATCTTAGAAGAATATGACAGGGCAGCTCCTCATGGCGTTGGTGACTGTAAGGTTGGCGGCAATTATGCGGCGGGACTTGCGGGTGGACAATTCGCAAAGGATAAAGGTTTTCCTGTGGCCCTCTATCTTGATTCTGCTGAAAAAAAATATATAGATGAATTCAGTACCTCAAACTTCATCGGTATAAAGGGAAACACCTTCATCTCCCCGGCGTCACGTTCTATTTTACCGAGTATTACTAACGACAGTCTCGGCATTATTGCCTCGGATATGGGAATGAAAGTAGAGCGCCGCCCTGTTCCTGTTGAAGAACTGAAAGAATTTGATGAAATCGGAGCCGTTGGCACCGCAGCGGTTATTACGCCGGTAAGTCATATCCAGTACCGGGACGAAGAACTGGTCTTTGGGGATGGAATCAATGCAGGAAAGAAAATAAGTGAGTTATATAAGACCCTGGTAGATATTCAGACCGGTGAAGTCGAAGATACCCACAACTGGCTTGATGTGGTAGAAGTTTAAAGTATTCCGGTCAGGCAGGGTCAGCATAAGGCGCTGACCGGTATACCTTGTAACAGCTTTAGTTCTGGTTGGTTACCCGCTCTGCCTGGAGTGCAAGGTATTTAACCAGAATCTGTTCACTTATCGATCCCTGGGTGACCAGAATTATTCCGATTAGTCCACCTTCACTTTTCTGAACTGCAAGGGCTTTATCGAGCTGTTCCTGGCTGATTTCGCCGCTGTCGAGTAATATTTCTCCCAGTAGTGGTTTTGCCATTTTTTTCCTCCGATTAAATAAAAGTCTACTCTGCTCACGCCTCGGGGCGGAGCAGAAATAATAAGTGCCTATAAGAGTTTACTCACCGCGTCTTTCCAGAGATCTATCTGTCTTTTTCGAATTGAATCATTCATCACCGGATCGAATCGGGTTGCTATTTCGTTGCTTTTAGCTATATCATCAATTGAACCGTAGAGCCCAACCGTTACTCCCGCGAGGTATGCCGCTCCCAGGGCTGTTGATTCGGTAATTTTAGGAAGTAGAACCGGAATACCGAGAATATCAGACTGGAACTGCATTAAAAAATTATTTTTTGTAGCCCCGCCGTCAACCCGGAGTTCGGTGATATTTTTATCTGTATCCTGCTGCATTGCTTCTATAACATCCATAGACTGAAGGGCTATCGATTTAAGGGCAGCCCTGACAATCTGCTCCCGGGTCGTGTCCCGGGTAATACCGAATATTGCTCCCCGGGCATCCATTTTCCAGTGAGGGGCCCCGAGACCGACAAAAGCGGGAACAAGTACCACTTCATCTTCCTTTGTAAAAAGAGAAGTTGCCATGCCCTCAGATTCAGAACTGCGGTGAAAAAATTTCATATAGTCCCTGAGCCACTGGATGACCGCGCCGCCGATAAAAACAGATCCTTCAAGGGCATATACAGGTTTTCCATGATTGTCACATGCAAGGGTTGTGAGCAGGCCGTTTTTTGAGATGGTAAAATCATTGCCAATATTTACCAGCATGAAACAGCCTGTTCCGTAGGTGTTTTTCAATGTCCCGGGGTAAACGCAGTTCTGGCCAACCATAGCGGCCTGCTGGTCACCGGCAATACCACCGATAATCACACCGTCGGGAAGGCCTTCAATGCCAAGGGTTTTCCCAAAGTTGGCTGCCGAGTCAGTTACTTCCGGCAGGATCGATTCAGGGATATCAAGTATCTTGGTCAGTTCCTTTGACCATTTTTTCTTTTTAATGTCAAAAATGAGGGTTCGTGACGCGTTGGTGTAATCAGTTTTGTGTGACTTTCCCCCTGTTAATTTCCAGAGAATCCAGGTGTCTATTGTTCCGAAGAGGAGTTTCCCTTCCTGGGCAAGTTTTCGCGCCGCAGGAACATTGTCAAATATCCATTTGATCTTGGTTCCGGAAAAATAGGCATCCATAACCAGGCCGGTTTTTGCCCTGAAGGTTTCTTCAAGACCCTTTTCTTTCAGTTCATTGCAGATGTCTGTAGTTCGTCTGCACTGCCAGACTATGGCATTATATACCGGCTTACCCGTGGTTTTATCCCAGAGTACTGTTGTTTCCCGCTGGTTGGTGATTCCTATTGCCAGGGCGTTTGTTTCTTCGAGGCCTCCCTCTTCAATCGCTTCGGGGATGAGACGGGCTACTGAGTTCCAGATTTCTTCCGCGTCGTGCTCAACCCATCCTGCTTTAGGGAAATGCTGCGTAAATTCACTGTAGGCACTTGAGATTGGCTGACCTTTTTCACCGAAACAGTAAACCCGGTTGCCGGTTGTGCCAAGGTCGATAGATATTAAATACTTTCTGTCCATGCTTCCTCTTTCTTTTATTGTACAGTTTAGAAACCTTAAATTGTTTAAATCATGCCTTCTGGTCAGCATGATTTAAGTGAGATAATTAAGGTTGCGTTGTAATGATACAATGAGTATAATTTAGAAAATCGCTTTCTGTCAATGATTTTTACTCTCTTGTCGTGATAAGAGGGGCGAAAGATAGTCGAAAAGTACTTGCTCAGAGGAAGCGGCCCCGTATATTTAGTAATGAAAGGAAGTAAATTCCGGCTGCAGGCATGCAAATGGTATAATATCCCAGGGAAGCTTAATAGAAAGTAAAAATATTATGAACAGTCTTAAGTCAATTCTAAACAGGCATCCTCATCATGAGGGGCGGTATATCGCGGAGATCGGTCTGAATCATAATGGTGATCACGATGTGGCCCTGAAGATGATAGAGGCGGCGGCTGAAGCGGGGGCTGATGGGGTGAAGTTTCAGACCATCATTCCCGAAGAACTGGTTTCTCCCTACGGGAAGGCCCTCCTTGAGGAAGGACGGGAAAGTTTTCGGGATAATGAAACTGAAGATTTTTTTCGACAATTTCTTTTTACCCGTGAAGAGTATCTCTCCCTGGCGATAAGGGCCCGTGAGTGCGGCGTAGTCTTTTTTTCTTCCCCCTTTTCTGAAAAATCGGTTATTTTTTTAGAGGAAGTCGGCGTCCCTCTGTATAAAATCGCTTCATCTGAGGTGACAAACCTGTCCCTCATCAGGGCAATCGGCCAAACCGGGAAACCATGTATCATATCCACGGGAATGGCCAGGGAAAGAGAGATATCAACGGCTATTGAAGAGTACCGAAAAGCTGGAGGCAGTGAGAACCTTCTTCTTCACTGCGTCTCTAATTATCCCCTTGAGTTCCATAATGCCAATTTGAAGCGCATTGAAGAGTTGCGGCAGACCTTTAAATCAGAAATTGGTTTTTCAGATCATTCCCGGGGAAGCGGGCTGATGCAGCTCGCAGCGGTTCTTGGCGCACGGGTATTTGAGAAACATTTTACTATTGACAGGAGTTACCCCTGTCCAGATAAAGAAGTTTCAGTAACCCCTGAGGACTTTTCGTCCCTTATAGTTGAAGTGGAAGGCGCTATTGCCGCGGCAGGTGACGGAACAATAGATTTTGGTGTTCCCGAAGCAGAAATCGCCCGTGGTGCACGGCGCAGTCTTTTTGCCCGTCATGATATTCGTCAGGGGGCAATCATCAGGGAGGCAGATCTTATTGCGCTGAGGCCCGGCATTGGAATATCGCCGGATAACATTGATGCAGTGGCGGGAAAAACCGCTGCTGTGGATATCGCAAAGGATATGCTGATCAGAGATGAATATATTCAAAAAGGAGATTCCGGTGAATAAAAAGATATTCATTGTATTGCTGATGCCAGTTTTTCTGGTTCAGTGTTCGTCCATTCCGTTTGTTGGCAAGTTTTTCAGAAGCGAGAGTAAGTTTTTTACCGAGGGTGAAAAAGTAGTTCTCTCTCAAACCACAAAGGCCATAGGGTATAATTTCAGTTTTGATCCTGACCTGAAGCTTGATTATATCTATTCTAACTCCTCGGATGTTGAATTGGCGAAGAAGAAAGAAAAAGATTTCAAAAAGGTTCTTGAGTCATTTAAAAAAGAAGAGATAACTTCCTTCTATGAAAAAATATACCGTCTTAAGCTGCTTCTCACTTACACGATGGAAGAGGCAAAAAAAGATAAAGACTGGAATGATTATACCCTTATTAAAAAATATATACTTCCCGGTTTTACTGTCTACTACGACATGCTCGAACGAAATGTTTATAAAATAGTTCCGGAATATAAAGAAACCGCTGTTAAAAAGAAAGCCCTTATCGAAGGAAAAGTAAAAAAAGAATTTGATTAGGGGAGGCGCCGAAGCCATTTATGATTTCTACCCTGATTTTGTCCTGTTCCCTTCTTCTGGCTCCGGCCGAAAAGGGAACAAAAGTACATATTCTCGCCTACCACGCTTTTCTTCAGAGGAACAACCAGTACTGTTTTTCCCTTGATGAGCTGCGAAGACAGTGCATGCTTCTTCAGAAAAGGGGTTACCAGTTTATAACCTTTGATGATTTTCGCCGGGGCAGGGTTACCGGCAGGGGCAATATTCTGCTTACCGTTGATGACGGGAACCGAAGTGTCTATGACGCCTATTACCAGGTTTTAAAGCCACTGGCTATCCGGCCCCTTCTTGCGATTTATCCCAACATAATTGGTAAAAAAAAGTATGCCCTTACATGGGAGCAGCTGCGCCGCCTCAAGCATGATGGATGCACAATCGCAGCCCATGGATACTATCACCTTCATCTTAATGAGCGTCTCTATCGCCGCGATCCTGTTTCATTCAAAAGAGAGATTTATAAATCCCGCAGTCTCCTGGAAAAGAAACTTGGTGGTACCGTCGATATTTTTGTCTACCCCTTTGGGGGCCGTTTTGCGCGGACCGTTGAACTGGTTAAAAAGGCTGGCTACCGTTACGCTTTTACGGTAGAATCAGGCTCAGTTGATCCCGGGGCTCTTGCTGATCCGCTGCAGGTTCCCCGCTATATGCTGACGCGTCATAACGTTACGGCCCTTCTGGGTACTCTTAAAAAAAGTTCCCAGACGAAATATATTGCCGTTCTTAAAAAACTTACCGGGGGATTTGACGCATCATCAGGGGGGGGATATGGACCCATGGTTGTCCTGCCGGTCAAAAAACCTGAACCAGCCGAAATCAGACACGTCCATGAAGAAGGATATAAGATTGACCTGAAGTGGCCTCTCGAGCCGGTACTCTCTTATCATAAGAAAGAAACCAGGTATCTCTATCATGTCGTAACGGTCTCTTCTGATGAAGATGCGGATCTTGCATTGAATGAGAAAAGAGAAACTCCCCCGGGACTATATGTTTCAGCGGTATATGCCGGTTCAGATGAAAATGGGCCCCGGGGATTTGCCCGACGGGTAAAATCATTTTATTTTAAGACCTCTATCGAGCATGGTGCGGTATACCCGGCCTTCTATAATCGCTTCAGAAGCCGGGTTTATGAAATAGAAAGGTACATTCGGAAAAAATTTACATCAAAATCAAAATGATTTTAATTACAGGGGAAGCCTTTTGATGAGGGAAAGAAACCAGGTGAAATAAACCGCGTCTCCCTTCAGGCTCAGGTGTCCTTTTCCGAGGGCCATTGTCATTACGGTTGGCGATGGAGTCATCATGTAGCGTGCCCCCTGCGCCGCATCTGACCAGATTAGTGAAATGTCGGTTTTTTCGTCTCCACCCCGGAGGGTTTCTACTTTTCCTTTTTTGAAACGGTATATTCTTGAAATTCCTGTCTCGCTTTCACTGATAGTCAGAGAGCAGTCCTGCTCCTGAAGTTTATTCCTGAAAGATTTTTTGAAAACAGGGTAAATCTTTAAAACAATAAAAAGCATGTAGAGTAAGAGGGAAAATTTCATAGCGGACACCCGATTGTTTTTGATATAAAACTGCAGATTATCCCGGGATCAAGTAAGAGTCTCCAGAGCGTATGCGGTACGCTTCTGTTCAAAACAAGAAGGATCGATCATAAGAGCAAAAGAATACCCCGGAATAACCTGCAGCATGGTTAAAAAGACGAAAAATAATGACGCGATAATGATATGAAGCCGCGAAACCGCTTTCATATCATTATCGCACCTTCACGGATTTATTCTCCGATAAACTTCGCGTCACGCTTCTGTGCAAAGGCCATCATACCTTCCATCATGTCCTTGGTGGTAAAAAGCTTTGCCAGTTCTTCCCGTTCCGCCTTGAGATACTGTTCTTTTGAAACAGAGCCTTCCATGGCGGTGACCTTTAAGATTGCCTTTACAGAAAGAGGAGGGCGAACAGCGAGTTTAGCCGCCAGGGCTTTCGCTTCATCGAGAACCGTACCCTCTTCGCAGAGCCGGTTAACCAGTCCGATTGATAGGGCTGTATCTGAGTCTACCTGCTCTCCGAGAAGCATCATTTCAAGGGCCCGTGCCTTTCCGATCAAACGGGGCAGTCTGAGGGTTCCTCCGTATCCCGGCATGATGCCGAGATTGGTTTCGGTCAGACCAACACGCGCTCCCTTTTTTAAAAGCCTGAAGTGACATGCCAGGGCGAGTTCAAATCCTCCACCGAGAGCATGTCCGTTCATCGCGGCAATTACCGGTTTCGGGTAGTCTTCGATTTTGTTCCAGACATCCTGTCCCCTTTTTAGAAAATCAACGGCATTGTAATCACCAAATCCGCTTGAGAGGTCGGCTCCCGCGGAAAATATTTTTTCACCTGAGCCGGTAATGATAATTGTGCTTATGTTCTTGTCGAGTTCGCTGACATCCAGAAACTTGCGGATGCGTTCGAAAACTTCCCCACTCAGCTGGTTTGCTTTCGGTTTATTGATGGTAATAATTCCGGCGCCATCTACCGGTTCAAAGAGAACTTCATCAGCCATAGGTGCCTCCTGGTGTTGCAGCTGCATGAGTTATATTCTCATGCAGCTGATTAAAACAAAGAAAAATCTTTATCCTGTTAATTGTGCGTATTAAACCCGATCAACAGCAGGTTTATGCGCCAAGGGTCTTAAACGAGCCATCAATAATTTCTGGTTCAGGAGTAAAGAAATCAAGCTTGAACCTTTCTTTCAGATAATTAAGGGCCTCGGTGAGCTGTTCGGGAGGCATGCCTGATGCCAGGGCAAAGGGGCCGGCAAAGGCATTCATGCCGTACTTTACGCCGTCATCTATATCCTGGGTTGAAAGAGCAATTCCTTCTTTGAAAACTTTGACCGCTTCATTAACCTGAATTGCCATGAAGTGAACCGGGGTAATTTCCTCAGTGTCAGAAGAATCATCAATGACTGCCTTGCCGTTTTCCCAGTTATAGATGCCTTTGCCGGTTTTCATGCCGAGTTCATTACTTTCAATTTTATCAGTAAGGTATTTTCCAGGCTTATACTGGGGAGAAAGGGTTTCTGCATAGTAGCCAAGGGTATGACAGAAGACGTCAATGCCGACAAAGTCAGCTGTTTCAAAGGGAGCCATCTTGACGCCCATTTTTTTCATCTTACTGTCAATCTGCTCAGGTTTAATTTTACCTTCGTCAAGAATGGCGCTGAGAAGGGCCTGGTTTGGTGCGCTGATCCTGTTGACAATAAAACCGGGGCGGTCCTTAAGAACCTTGACAGGTATTTTTTTACATTTTTCTGATACTTTACAGAGAAGATCAACAGCTTCTTCTGAAGTTTTATCTCCGAATATTATTTCTACAAGTTTCATTCTTGTGACGGGATTGAAAAAGTGCATCCCGATGAAGCGCTCCGGGTTTTCAACAACTGAACCGATTTCAGAAACTGACATGGTTGAAGTGTTGGTTGCCAGTACCGCATCCTTTGCAGAAAGATCGGAAAGCTCCTTGAAGACCTTTTTCTTGAGATCCATGATTTCAGGAACCGCTTCAATTACGATCTGCGCCCCCTCAACTGCTTCGGCAGTATCCATGGTTGTTACCAGAAGGTTACTGAGAATGTTGTCAGCATCTGCCTGGGTCATTTTTTCTTTACCCACGAGAAACTTAAGCGATTCGTCTACCTTCTGTACCGCATTGTCCAGGAATTCCTGTTTGATGTCCTTCATGAAAACCTGGTAGCCAGCCATGGCGCAGACCTGTGCGATGCCGTGTCCCATGGCGCCTGAACCGATAATGGCTATCTTTTTTACATCATCGATATTCATAAAAATCTCCTTTTGTTTTGTTTGTGCCTTTTTATAAAATTATAAACAGGGTGTGACAGACCTGCAAGATTTGACACACCCGGCAGCAGCCTGATTATTTCAGCTCTTTGCTTGAAAGATCAAGAACATTTCGAGCAATGATAAGATGCTGGATCTGTCCTGTGCCTTCGAATATATCCATTATTTTACTGTCGCGCATCCATTTTTCGGCAAGGTAGTCCCTGCTGAAACCGAGGGGCCCAAGTATCTCACAGCATTTCTGGGTAATGAGTGTCGCATACCGACCTGCCTTTGCCTTTGACATTGAGGCTTCAACATTGTTAAACTGCTCGTTGTCTGCCATCCATGCAGCCCGCCAGGTGAGAAGACGCATCGCTTCAAGATTGGCCTCCATTGTATAGAATTCCCTGACAATGCTGCTGAGGTTATTGGGATTACTTGTGTATGACAGGTCAACGCCCGCTTCTTCCAGCTTTTCCTTTGTGAAGTCGAGGGCGGCCCGGGCGATGCCGTTTGCCATTGCCGCCACCATGGGCCGCGTGTTGTCGAAAGTTTTCATGACGCCTTTAAAACCTTCAGTATCGGTTTTTACTTCGGCGCTTCCCAGCAGGTTGTCCTTTGGTATCCGGCACTCGTCGAGTACAAAGGTTCCCGTGTCTGAGGCCCGTATTCCAAGCTTGTGCTCAAGGGTCTCTAGTTTGAAACCCGGCGTATCTTTTTCTACAACAAAGGACTTGATGGCGTTTTTGCCTGCCTTCTTGTCGACCGTTGCCCATACAACCACAACGTCGCATCGATCAGCACAGGTGACAAATATCTTTTCACCGTTAAGAATGTACTCATCTCCATCAAGCCGCGCTGTGGTAGTGATTGAACCGGAATCAGAACCGGAGCCCGGCTCAGTGATTGCCATTGCCGCCCATTTGTCCCCAAAGCGCTGCAGCTGTTCTTCTGTAGCGACTGCTGCTATGGCAGCATTCCCCAGGCCAGCGTTTGGCAGTGAAAGGAGCAGTGCCGCGTCACCCCAGCACATCTCTTCTACGGTAACTACTGTACCGAGGTTTACGCCCTTTTTCGGCTTTGAGCTTTTTTCGGGGCTATCATCGGTTTTTGGCTTTTTCTTCGGGCCTCCTCCCATGACTTTCATGGAACGGAACATTTCAAGTTCTTGCGGATATTCATGTTCCGCCTCATCATATTTTCTTGCAATGGGACGCAATACGCTTTTGGCGAGGCTGTTAAGGCTGGTACGCATATTGTCAATATATTGTGGTGTTGCCAGATTTATCATTTATTCCTCCTTTTACACCGATGCCAGGCCTTCGAGAATCGAAATTCCCCGGGCATTCCGGTAGTATCGTTCAACGGGATGATCCCGTACATAACCGTGACCGCCCAGCACCTGAACGCCGTAATCGGTTATTTTCATTGACATGTCTCCCGCATTTAGCTTTGCAAGGTACGAATCTCTTCGTGCATCACTATCATTTTGAAGAACCGATGCGCCTTTCCATGTCAGAAGCCTCATGGCATCAACTTCATAGGCCATTTCGGCGATCATAAAGGCTACAGCCTGACGGTTTCCTATTACTTCACCAAACTGCATGCGTTCTTTTGCATAATCGCAGGCATACTGGTACGATGCCCGTGAAACACCTGTTCCGATTGCTGAAATGGCAATACGGCTTCTCTGAAGAAAACGTTCAAAGGCTTCTGTGCCGCCGATACGATTTTCTTCTGATACCTGGCAGTCTTCCAGTTGGACCTGTCGTGTATCAAGGGCGTATATACCAAGATTTTTCTCCTTTTCACCGATAGACAGGCCTTGACTTCCTTTCTCAATAATAAAAAGAGAAGGGCCGTCATCTGTCATAGCGGAAACGAGAAAATGTATTGCCCTGTCAGCAAGGGGTACAAAGCACTTGGTTCCATTAAGTATGTAGTTTTTACCTTTTTTTTCTGCAGTGGTTGCGGGATTGACGGCATCGAATCCAAAAAAAGGTTCGTTTACTGCAACGGTTCCGGCCTGATACGCACCTTCGCAGTAAGGTGGTAAAAACTTCTTTTTCTGTCCGTCGGTGCCTGAATCAAGCAGAGTATTTATAACGGTTGAAGGCAGCATGGCCGCAATGGCAAATGCCATATCTCCGGCACTCAGCTCTTCAAGTACCACTGCATTGAGAACTGGTGTTGATTCCATGCCGTAGCCGCCGTATTCTTCGGGAATAGGGGATATGCTCAGTCCCAGTTCCCAGACCTTTTCAAGGTATTCATCGGGAATAGTCTTGTCTTCATCCATCTGGTGGGCATTGTCGAGTATGACATCCTGTACCAGCTGAGATGCTGTATCTTTAATCATTTGCTGTTCTTCTGAGAGAGAAAAACAGAGGGAAGCTTCACTCATCGTCTCCTCCTGTACTTCTGTTATTCCGGAACTGACATGTCAGTACCGGAATGCACGAGAAGAGACACTTTGTCAATGATTTTTTTTAAAATATGCCTGAAGAGATAAGCGCGGTTACTTTTTTAGCAATGACATCGAGGTCTCGGGCGGCTTTCTGCCTTTTGTTTCGAGCAAAATAGAAATAACTGACCCTGAAAAGAGCCCCGGCTATGAAATTAGCAGTAAAGTCAAGATCTGTCTCTTTGTCGATGTGACCGTTTCGGATACCGAACTTCAGATCGTTGGTGATAATGTTTGTAAGTCGTTTTTCTATTTTTTTAATAGAAGATTCAAAATCACCGCCAAGACCGGGAGAAATCCGAAGAATAATGTTGGTGCGGTCGGTGTCTTTTGCGAAGTAGGCCAGGGTCTGCTGAATGCGGTGATTAAGATAGTCTTTCTCTGTCATTGCTGCAAGCTCTTCGAGTGAAGGAGTAATTGAACTTTCCTGCTCCCATTCTTTATAGAATATTTCGAGCAGGGAAAGGAAGATGTCTTCCTTGTTCTTGAAATACTGGTATACAGTGCCACGGCCGATTTTTGCTTCTCTGATGATATCGGATATCTGGGTGTCGAAGTACCCTGTCTGAGAATAGAGACGTTTTGCATGTTCAAGGATATTATTTTTGGTTTCTACAGCCCTTGACATATTTTCCCCCGGAGGTATCAATTATTACAGTTGCGGAAGTATCTGTTTGTGTCCTTTCAAGTAGCAGAAATGGCGGCCTCATGTCAATTTAAATTTTCCAGCCACCGGTAAAAGAAAAGACATGCTCCTGGACTTATATTTCTGAATGTTATTTTTATATACAGAGAAAGTCAATATGATCATTGAATGGTTTTTGAAAAAAATACTTGACATTATCCCAGGAATGGTACTGACATGTCAGTACCGTAAGAACTGATATGTCAGTATTTCAATTGAAAGGAGAAAGAAATGTCAAATTTACCAGAAATCCCAAAGGATACATCAATCAAGACTTTGTTGGCCGAAATTATGCCTTCTGTTGCAAAAGAGCAGCTTAAAGAAAGCAACGCCAAGGCTGAACTCGATGGTACTGAAATTACCATGGTCGTAGAAGTCGGCTCAAATACGTATACCTATATTCTTACAAATGGCGAAGAGGTAAGCGTTTCTGAGGAAAATATTGAAAAAGCAATGCTCAGAATGAAAGTAACCGAAGCAGATATGAAAAGTATGATCGAAACCGGAAATCTTGATATGATTCTTGGTGTTCAGAATGACCTCAATAAGGCCAAGTATAATGCTCTCAGCAGTCTTCGGGGAAGCTTTATTGCAGAAGTAACCAACGATGATGGTTCTAGCGTAAGTATTGAAGCGATACTAAATGGTGCTCTTGAACCTAAGTCTACTTTTAAAATGAGTGCAGCTGATACGAATGCCCTCATGAATAAAGAAACCAATCCGGTTAACCTTTTTATGTCCGGAGCCATGAAAATAGAAGGCGACATGGGATTTGCCATGGCAACTCAGCCTCTCTTTTCCTAATTTGTAAAAAACCTCCTTGGGGGGGGGCGGGACCTGTGTGTCGGTTTCTCCCCCTTCCTTTATAGATACAGGACAGAAAAATGAAATCTACAGGCATTCCATGGAAAAATGAATATCGACTTCTCGGTATTCCTTCAAGTTTAAAGCCTTACGGTAATAAGCCGGTATGGAGTATTCTTGAAGAGAGCGCTAAAAAATTTAAGAAAAACGGAATCATACAATACAGTTATAAAATGACCTACCCGGAGTTGAAAGACAAGGCGTCCCGCCTTGCCACGGCACTCTATGTCATGGGTCTTAAAAAGGGAAACAGGGTCGCTACTATTCTTCCTACTTCTATTCAGTATGTTCTTTCTGATTATGCGATCTCCCGGGCAGGACTGGTTCATGTCCCGTGCAGTGAGCTCGAACCGGCCGACACCCTTGAACATAAGTTCAGTGAAAGCGGGCCAAAGGTTCTCATCTGCCTTGCCAAACATGTTGAGAAATTACGACCGGTTTTAAAAAACAGCAGCATAAAGTATCTTATATTAACCAAGATTGAAGATTTTGGCAGCAACCTGATAAACCTTGAAGAGCATGAAGATGAATATAATGTCCCCGGCACTGCCTGGATGACAAAGCTGATTAAAAATACTCCCCCTCAGCCCCCGGATATGGATATTAAAACAACCGAAGATGTTGAGACCCTTCTTTTTACCGGGGGGACAACAGGTGTACCGAAGGGATGTATGCTGACCCATGAAAACATTTTTGCAAATTCAAAACAGACCCTGCATGCCCTCGGCCAGATAGCTCTGGTTGCCCGGGGCGGACTCTCAGTGCTTCTCGGACTTCCGTTTTTTCACAGCTACGGTCATGTGATCATGCATGCCATGACAATGTTCGGTTTTAACCAGGTGCTGGTTCCCGAACCCCGTGATACCGATGCCATGGTTCGCATGATTCGGGAGCATTACCCGGTTATCCAGTTCGGGGTCCCGACCCAGTTTATGGAATTGTCAAAAAAGGAACTCAAGGGTATCAGCATGATCGGTGTTTCAGGTTCAGCTCCTCTTCCGAAGAGTACCCAGGCAGACTATGAAGAAAAATCAGGCGGCGGTATCATGGAAGGTTACGGACTTTCCGAAATGTCTCCTACTTCCCATCTTAATACTTCTCTGCTCCTCAGGCTTCTCGGGGGGCGTGTACCGCTGATTCTGATAAACAGTTTTCTTCGTTTTCCTCCGGCCAAGTTTATCATCAATCGATCGATTCGGCTGATTGGCCCCAGGGCCTTCGGGTGGTTTTTTACCCGTCTTTTGGGGCTCCAGTTTAGAATGACACAAAGTAAAAAAAAGAAACAGAAGCCGTTACGAGAAAAAAGAGGAACCATTGGGTTTCCCTTTCCTGATACGGAGATTCGACTTCTTGATATCGATACTCGTAGAGAATTGACATGGGAGGAAGTTAAGGCCGGGCGTACTGGTGAAATGATAATGCGGGGGCCCCAGCGAATGCTCGGTTACTGGCCCGATGCGGGGGAGGGGCTTGATGATGAAGGTTTTGTTCATACCAGTGACGTGGTAAAAATAGATGAGCGAGGCTATTTCTACATTGTCGATCGAACCAAGGATATGATCATCGTTTCCGGCTACAAGGTCTATTCGAGGGAAGTAGATGATATCCTTTCGGGCCATGAAAAAGTAGAGGTGGCTGCAACTGTGGGTATTCCGGATATATCCAGGGAAGGAAGTGAGCGGGTTGTTGTTTATATTCAGCCGCTTAAAGAACAGAGAGGGAAAATCACCGAAGAAGAAATTAAAGAATATCTGGCAGAACGGGTGGCAAAGTATGCTATACCCCGCTATGTATTCTTTGTGGATGAAATAGCCCTGACAGAAGTTCAAAAAATTAACAAGAAACTGCTCAGGGATCTGGCTGTTGACGAAGCGGCAAAAAAAGACAGAGCCCTAAAGAGCATTGAAGTAAATTAAAGTACACCTGCCGGCTATAATATCGGTGGTAAAAAAAATATTATCAAGGAGATATGTGAACATGCATGAATGTGTTTTTATTGATGGTGTAAGAACGCCAAATGGACGTGCACATCAGGCAAAGGGCTGGTTTAGAAATCACAGGCCTGATGAATTATTGACCGAAGTCTACAAGGGACTTTTTGAAAGAAATGAAAAAGTGAAACCTGAAAATGTTGATGCCTTGTTTGTCGGATGTGCCAACCCTTCAGGTATGCAGAATGATATAGGGCGTCTCGCGTGGCTTGCATCGGGTTTTTCAGATGTGGTAGCCACAAATACCCTTACCAACCAGTGTCCCTCGGGGATGTCCGCAACTATGCATGCGGCGCGGGCAATCATGACCGGTGAAGCTGATATTATGATTTCTGCAGGCGTAGAGGATATGGAAAAGGTTCCCATGGGATCGAACATGAACTTTCCCCCAAGACTTTTAGAGCATTATAACGGGGCAGATCTTCTCATGGGAGCAACGGCTGAGAAGGTCGCGGAAGAATGGAATATCTCGAGAGATGACATGGAGAATATGGCTGCCTGGTCGAACGTGAGAGCAGCGGAGGCACGTGATAAGGGGAAGTTTGACAACGAGATTATTCCGATTCAGGGACATGATGATGATGGAAACGAGTTTACTGTGTCAAAAGATCAGTGGATTCGTGACAAGGTTGACAGGGAAAAGATGAAGACAATGAATTCATCTTTTAAGCCCGGAGGCGTTGTGACTGCCGCAACAGCATCACCGCTCACCCAGGGAGCCTGTGCGATGCTTATGATGAGCAGAAAAAAGGCTGATGAACTTGGTCTGTCATATACTCACAAGTACAGCTATGGCGTCCTTGCAGGATGTGACCCTACGGTAATGGGCATCGGCCCAATCCCGGCAGTAAAGAAGCTTTTTGAAAGGACCGGCCTCGGGGCTGATGATATCGGACCCATTGAGCTTAACGAGGCTTTTGCCAGTCAGGCCCTGGCATGTGTCAGGGATCTGAAACTGGACAATGAAAATGCACCCTTTGACAGAACCAATGTCTGGGGCGGTGCCATTGCCCTCGGACATCCCCTTGGGCAGTCAGGTGCGAGAATACTTGTAACGCTTCTTAATATCATGAAGAGCGATTTCAGCGATGCTAAATACGGCATGGCTTCACTCTGCGGAGCCTTTGGAAATGCAGGAGCCCTTCTGATAGAAAAAGTCGATTAAAAAACCTTCGGCAGCCGGAACATAGTAAGCAGATATACCGGCTGCCGGATGATACAGAGAATCTCCAGAGAAAGCTTCTGATGGCGAAACGGCCCTGCAATGGCCTATCAAAAATATTATGTATGGGAGACAGATATGAACTGGAGAGTTATATTCATTACACTGTTTACAATTTTTCTTTTTTCCTTCCAGATTACAGCAAAAGAAGAAAAGACTTCACAGCCTGAATGGAAAGAGGTCAAAAACAGCAAAGGAGTCAGGGTGTATAAAAGACCCCGGGCAGGGTCAAAGTATAATGATCTCCTTGCTCAAATAACAATTGCTGCTCCATTTGAAGTCGCTCTCGAATTTGTCAAGGACTGCAACTCATATCATACATGGTATGGAATGTGCAATGCTCTCTACGTGACAAAAAAGATAAGTGAAAAAGAGTTCTATATGTATTTTGTCCTGGATACGCCCATGTTGACCGATCGTGATGTAGTCGTGCGGGTAACCATGGACTGGGATATTAAGAAGAAAACCGGCTGGATCAAGCTTAAGTCTGTAGACAGCGATTATAAAAATAATTCAGGCCTTGTGCGCATGCCTCAGCTTGATGGGGGATTTACCCTGAAAGAGGTTGGTCCCGACAAGTTTCTTGTCAACTATCGCGTCTATGCGGATCTTGGAGGCAGTGTTCCTGCATGGATGGTCAATATCGTTTCAAAAAAACATCCCTTTGATACCGCCTGCGGTGCCCGGCGTACTGTTAAGCTTGAGAAGTATTACAAAAATGCAGAAAAGCTCTACGGCAAATCCTTTAAACGCTATAACTAATTAAATTTGTGTGAGGGTATATGTGGCTCCTTCTGGCCACATGTACCCTCACACAAAATGTCCCCGGTTTATTGCCTGTTGGTTAAACCGGGGATTTTTTTCCTATATACAAAGAAACCACAAGAGTCTCTCCAGAGGTAGCTTCTGAAAAACCGGATGCGGGAACCGCACCGGCCGAATACTAATGTACAGGAGGCTTTTATGAACTGGAGAAAGAGTACAATTTTGTTGTTTCTGTTTTTTTCTGTTCTGGTTTTCTCTTTTACTACAACGGCACAGGATGGAATGACGAAACAGGAACCCTGGAAACAGATTAAAAATAATAATGGTGTAAAGGTTTTTGCCCGTCCCAGTCCGGGTTCAAAATACCGTGAACTTCTTGCAAAGGGAACGGTAAAGGTTCCCTTTGAAGTTGGCGTCGAAATGGTCAAAGACTGTGACTGCTACTACCAGTGGTACGGGATGTGCCGGGAACTCTATGTAATAAAAAGAAAAAGTGAGAAGGATTTTCTCATGTACTTTGTTCTCGATATGCCTTTTGTAACTGATCGTGATGTTGTTGTCAGGGTTACAGGAGACTGGGATATGAAAAAACGCCAGGGTTGGATTAGATTACAGTCGGTAAAAAGCGACTATAAGAAGAGCTCAGGGTATGTCCGCATGCCGAAAATAGATGGTGACTTTTCTTTTAAGGAAGTGGGGCCTGATCTTTTCTCTGTTACTTACAGGGTTCATGCCGATTTGGGGGGAAGTGTCCCCGCCTGGATGGTGAATATCGCGGCAAAAAAACACCCCTATGAGACAGCCATGGGGGCAAAGAAGCATGTGAAGAGTGAGAAATATTATAAACGGGCTGAGAAACTGTACGGGAAAAGTTTTAAGCGATACGAATAAACCCCCGGCACACCGGGAGCATTCTGTAATAGTCAGTATTTGCAGGATACTCCCGGGTCTCTATCACCGTGGCAAGAATTTTGCTGGACAAATATTCTTAGTTAGTGCATCTTTGTACCATTACGCAGTAGTAACTGCCGTCAGGAGGATTGTGCATGAATGTTCAGGCAACAGAAACAGGCGATGTGATAACCATTGCTATTGAAGGCGATATAGAAATGATTACCATGAAAGGTCTGAAAGAACAGCTCATGGACATTGTCGAGAAGAATGATAAGGATATGATTATTGACTTCTCTAAAGTCGGCTATCTTGATTCTTCTGGAATCGGCATTCTTCTGGCAGTTTCAAAAACCCTGAAGGCCAAAGATAGAAGGCTTAAACTGTCTAATCTATCTGAAAGGATTTCCCGGGTTCTCGAACTCAGCTCCCTTGCTGATATGATCAACTGATTTTTATCATTATTTATTTGACCGCTTCCCAGAGGCCCCGGTGGCCGTTACGTGTATAGTATCCCTTGATCTTTCTTCCTTTGATGTAGTATTTTCCATAGTAGACCTGGGTGAAATAGGCGCTCGCTCCGACGCGACGCTGCTCCTTTGAGGTTGTAATCGATCGTACAAACCGAATATTTTCTCCCGTGATTGAAACAGATTTCAAGTATTCTGTGACCCCCCGGGCCCAGTTGGGAAACCGGATACTTCCGTAGACCCTTCCATTGCGCATCCAGAGTTTCAGGTATCCCCGGTGGGCGGCGGCAATTATTTTATATGAGCCGAGGTAATAGGAAGGTATAACCCCCGGTGGTGTGTCTTCACGGGTCTCAAGAAATTCGATGAGCCTCAGATTTTTCAGGGAAAAGATAGAAAGAGTCATGTCGGAAGGAACATGTCCCAGGGCTTTTTTCCGGTATTTGAAGCGTTCTGTGTCAGCGAGCATGACCGCTACCGGTCCTGCCACGAGGACATTGCGGGCTTTGAAATAACTTCCTTCACGAAGCTGAACCAGGGCATCCCTGTGGGGAAGTATCAGGAGTGTGAGAAAGGAAGTTAACAGAAACAGGAAAATCGCAGAAATTATTATGACCGCTTTACGATTTTTGATAATCCACTGTTTCATGACCGTTACCTTCCTTCAAAAACTTTTATCGTACCATACCCCCGGAAAGCCCCGATGTCAAGACGACAAAGGATAAAATTTAACGTAATGATCAAGGGAGACCAGGGGCCCTCTATTCGTTTTTAAGTTTTTTTGTATAAAATTAAAAAAATTTTCATTTTTCCCGCCCCCACTTCGTTTATAGGGCAGAGACGGGCAATAACGAATATGAGGAGAAAGTGATGAAAAAGTATGCAGCGATTTTTAATTTTGTTCCCCAGCTTAACGAACAGGTTCTTATCAGTGCTGAAAATGAAGAGCAGGCCCTGATGACTGTTTATTTTGCAGCTCACGAAGCATGCAGCTGGCCGAAGGAGACGGTGACGGTAAAGGGGATCTGGGCGGTGGGAGACATTCCTGGAAGTGTTACAGACACTCTGAAACAGAAGAGAAAAGAAAAACAATATTCTGTTCCCTACGAGTATATTGAAAAAAATATTTTAACAATTAAATGTCGTAAGGGGACAATTATTGATCATTCGATAATTTCCCCCATGACCATGAAAGAGGATATGAAGCGGAGCAAAAAAAAGCTCAATGAATTTGAAAGCATGGCGAAGAGGGCATGATGATATAGAAAGGCGGCCCTTGCTTTAAAAGCGACATTGCACCATGTCGCCTTTAAAGCAAGGGCCGCCTTTCGGTTAAAGCTAAAGATCTACTGTTCTTTTAAAGTTCCCGCTCAAAGGGCCATGCCATGATACCGCCTTCCATTACTTTAACATTCTTCCAGCCATTGGCCTGAAGAATGAGGGACGCTTCGTATCCCCTGAGGGAAATTTTGCAGTAGCAGATAATTTCCGTGTCTTTGTCTGCGGGAAATTCAGCAAGACGCCCACGAATAGCTCCCAGGGGAATCAGCTTCTCTCCGATACCAAGCCTCATGACTTCGTACTCATCGGGACCACGTGCATCGAGGAAAAAAGCGCCGTCTTTTTTGTCGGCAATTGCTTTTGCTTCCGTAGCACTTATTCCATTGAGATAGCCGTCAAGCTTATTCTGCATGATATGGGCTGAAGCAATTGAGTGATCAATTGCCAGGCTGAAGGGAGGAGCATAGGGAAGGTCAGCATTTACCATATCATCAATGGTAAGGCCTCCTCTAATGGCGATTGCCCATGAGGCGAGCTGTTTGCTTGCATCTCCCGGTCCGATGCACTGGGCGCCGAGGACTTTTCTTGATTTCTTGTCGACTACAAGGCGTGAAACCAGCAGCAGTCCTTCCATGAAGCCCGGTTTGTCAGGACTCGCGTTGGTTATTACTTCGGGATCAAAGCCGTTTGTCTTTGCAGATTCATAATTGAGCCCGGTTGCACCTGCGGTAAAATCGAAAACCTTGCAGATTCCTGTCTGGATTGTACCGGGGAATGTAGCGCTGTTACCTTTAATTGCATTTTCTCCCGCTACACGGCCTTCAAGGTTCGCCAGGTCTCCATAGGGGGCGTGAACTTTTTTGCCTGTCAGGATATGATTGCATTCAATACAGTCTCCTGCGGCATAGATGTTTGCATCAGATGTCTGCATATACTGGTCGACTGATATGGCGCCGGTTTCACCGATTTGAAGTCCCGCATCAACGGCTAGCCTGGTGCTTGGATTGACTCCAATGGCCACAACGGCAAGTTCACAGGGAAGCTCAGTTCCGTCCTGAAGCTTTACCGCCATAAGTTTTCCATCCTGGCCGATAAATTCAGAGACGCCGTTATCTGTTATTACCCGGGCTTTTTTGCTTTTAACATGGTTTTCAACCAGTTTTGCCAGGTCCCAGTCAAGAAATGTCAGAAGCTGGGGAAGGAGTTCGACGATGGTGATGTCAATACCCGCCAGTTCAAGGGCTTCTGCAGTTTCAATGCCGATAAGTCCTCCACCGATTATGACTGCATGTTTGATCTTTTTTTCATCACGGATTTTTCTGAGAAAATCAGCATCCTTCATTGACTGAAGCGTTGAGATTCCCTGAAGGTCGATTCCCGGGATGGGGGGAAATTTCGGTGTTGAGCCGGTACAGATTATCAGCTTGTCATAGGGATATTCTGCAGTCTCTCCGCTATCAAGGTTTTTTGCAGTTACCTTTTGATTTTTCTTGTCAATAGAAGTAACTTCAGTGGTAGTTTTGGTGATAATTCCCTTTGCTGCGAGGTAAAATTTTGAATCACGAACCATACCGGTTGGTGTGCAGAGCAGCATGTTTCGGTCATCAAAGACACCTCCCACATAGTAGGGATACCCGCATGAGGCCATTGAAAGGTCAGCATCCTTCTGTAGAATTGTGATTTCCGCCTTTTCATCGAGGCGACGGGCCCGGGCGGCGGCTTTTGGGCCTGCAGCGGAACCCCCGATTACGACAATACGTTTTGTTTTTGCCATGTTTTTGCTCCATGTCTTGTTAGTATTTTATATCTATGTTTTGCATCTATATTTATGTTAAATATGTCTAATATTTTGTCAAATGAAAATAGGGGGAAATGAAAATTATAAATGGGGGATTTTCCTAGAGTTTCGGATTTCTGTATTGTTTTTCTTTATTAAAGGGTTTTGATTAATGACGGTAGTATTAGATAATGAATATTAGTTTTTAGCAAAAAAGGGGGTAAGGCAGTTAATTCTCTAGTGAAAAGAGACCTGAAATCGGAAAAAGCTACTCTACATCTGGTTCGTTCTCAGGGGGCTCTGAGCCGGTGATGGCTTCAAAGATACGGGTTGCCACGGGAGGGCAGCCCTTGATGAAGGTATTGCCGCAGTTCTTCTGCCGGGCACAGTTGCCTACCAGAATAGTGTGGTCTTTGATGTCAGCTTCTGTGATCCCTTTGCCAATGGCAATAGAGAGTATCTGGTCGTCGGTGATGTAGGGCCCCAGGTCATCCTTGAAGCGTTTGAGAAAAAGCATCACTGTAGAGAGGCAGGCACTGCATGAGTCTTTGTCTATCAGTTCAACATCGGGAAATTCAGCTGATATATCCGTAGGGGGTGCCTTGTAGGGCGAACTGTAATCTAAAAAATCTGCCGGAGATACCGTGTATGAAGCGGCATCAACGGGGCGGCCCGTTTTTTCTGCGATAAGCCGAAGGTGAGGAATGTCGGCCCCCTCAATGCCCATCATGGCGGCGCCGATGATATCAGCTCCTATCGGGTCGTTTGATGCAATAGCAAAATCAGATTTGAGGGCTTCGCCCCCTGATGGGCCGAGGCCTTCCATGCCGGTAAATCCATCAATTACCGTGATGTCTGGTAAAAGTATTGACCCAAGATCAGCGATGGCCATGTCCAGGGTTTTTTCTGGAAACTCTCCCTCCACAGGGAGCCCTTTCCCTTCAGGGTATTCAAGCTGGTGGTAGCGGATTTTCTCTCTTCGATAGAGGCATCCCTTCATGTTTTTAATGCCGAGAGTCACCCCGGTGTGCATGTGGGTTTTAGCCACAGCAAGAGAGAGGAGTATATCGCATTCAAGTACAGGATTGCATATTTTAGTGGCATCGAGAATTCTTCCTTCTCGAATATCTTTCATGGTCCATTGCCCTGCATCGAAGTCTATGAGCCGGCAGTTGTATTTTTCTGCAACTTCTGTTATGCCCGCAGCTTCAAAAGCTTTGAACGTATTAACTCCGATAATAGGAGATTCGCCAATAGTTATTTCTCCCGCCCCGCCTTCGCGGAGGGCTTCAATGACTCCTGCAAGGGCCTCGGGATGGGTGTTGATGCCTGAGCCGGGATGGGAAATTCGGCCCACATTCGGCTTGATGAGGACAGATTTATTCCGGTAGAGAGAAGGATCTACCTGGGAGAGAGCGGCCCGGGCATTTTCAAAGGGCCCGCTGCCGTGGGTAACAAATATATTTCTGTCCTTTTTCTGTGTCATGGGGAAGTGATGAGATTCATTTCAAATACTGTCAAGACTTTAATGTGAAAGTAACAAGTGGAAAGTAACAAGTGGAAAGTAAATTTCTCTCAGGGGGATTGAGGGGGGCGGGGAAGTCGGTCAAATTCTCGAAGGAGCTTTCTGTTTATAATCGGAATAATCCACGGGGTGTATTTTACCGCATAATACAGAAGCCGGGCATGAAGGGGGAAGATGATTACTTTTTTGTTTTTTCTCATGCCCCTGATAATCAACGCCGCCGCTTTTGCCGGTATGATACGGAACGAGGGAAGCTTTTCGGTGATATGATTTTTTTCATGTCCCGGAGTTACCATGGACTGATAGAAGGGAGTATCAACAATGCCGGGATAGACAAGGTGCATCGTAACGCCCCGGGCCGCCGCTTCGTGCCTGATTGCTTCAGTGAGGCCGGCGACTGCATACTTGGCTGCCGTGTAGGGGGCGTTCAGGGAGAAGGGGGCAAAGCCCGCCATTGATGAGATGTTGATGATGCTTCCATGACCCTGCCGTGCCATGATACGGTATGCCGCCATGGTACCGCTGCGAACTCCTTCGTAGTTGATGTCCATGATACGTTTCCAGTGGTGCTCTTCGAGATCAAGGGCGTATCCCATCACTGAGACGGCGGCGCAGTTGATAAAAAAATCAAGGGAACCGGTTTCGGCCGCCGTGTCATGTGCAAGTCTTTCCACTGCAGTGGAGTCTGTCACATCCAGAGATGCAGCCCGGCAGGTGCCGCCGCCATTTTCGATAAGAGAGGCGGTTTTACGGTTTCCCTCATCGTTGATGTCAGCAGATATGATCCGGCAGCCCCGGGCAGCCAGGGCAATGCAGAGGGCCCGGCCGATGCCTGAGGCTCCCCCGGTTATGACTGCTGTTTTATTTTGAAAGTTTATTTTCACAGTAAAGACCTCTCGATTGTGCTGAAAGGGTAGTCTTTACGCAGGGAAAGGTCAAGCTGTAATGTATTGACAAATTAAAAGTAACAAGTGTAAAGTTTCAAGTATCACGGAACAGGTAAGAAAGAAAGGAGTCTGCTTTGAAACATGAATTGTTCAGCCCTGTGAAGCTTGGACCTCTCACATTGAAAAACCGGTCTATTCGTTCCGCCGCCTTTGAAGGGATGTGCCCCGGAGGCATTCCCTCGGATAAACTCATTGAGTACCACCGCTCCCTCGCCGCAGGGGGCATCGGCATGACTACTGTTGCTTATGTCTCGGTGACCGACCAGGGGCGCACCTTTAGTCACCAGGCCTGGGCCTCTCCTGGAACTGTCGCCCCCTTTCGCCGTCTGACTGACGCGGTTCATGCCGAGGGAGGGGCGGCCTCGATACAGCTGGGCCATGGGGGCAACATGGGTGATAAAAATATTTCCCGTCTCCGGCCCGTTGCCCCTTCGGCTAAAGTAAATCTCTTTGGTCTTTCTCTTCCCCGAAAGATGAATGAAAATGATATAAAGGAAGTCATAGCGGCCCACGGTACAGCGGTGCTGCAGGCCCGTGAGGCGGGCTTTGATGCCGTGGAGATACACGCGGGACACGGCTATCTCATCAGCCAGTTTCTTTCTCCTTATACCAACCGGCGCCGTGATGCCTGGGGGGGCTCTCTGGAAAATCGGGCCAGGCTCCTTCGCGCTGTCCTGCAGGAAGTGCGCTGCGCTGCGGGCAGTAAGATGGCGGTGCTGGTAAAGACCAACATGGAAGACGGCTTTTCCCGGGGGATGAACATTGATGAGGGGCTTGCAGTTGCCCGTATCATTGAAGAAGAGGGTGCTGACGCACTGGTGCTTTCCGGGGGCTTTGTGAGCAAAACTTCCTTTTTCATGATGAAGGGACGTACGCCCCACCGTGAGCTTATGGAGCTCCAGGAGAATCTTCTTGTCAAGCTCGGTATGTTTCTCTTTTCACGTATGATGCTTGAAGATTACCCATACTGTGAGAACTATTTTCTTGAAGATGCGAAAAAGTTCCGCGAGACCCTTTCTCTTCCTTTGATTTACGTGGGGGGGCTTGTTTCGCAGAAGGGGATTGATGCGGCATTAGAAGCGGGCTTTGACGCCGTTGCCCTTGCCCGGGCCCTGGTTGCCGAACCTGATTTTATCAACAGGCTTAAAGCTGATGAGGGGCATATTTCTCCCTGCCTTGAGTGCGGGCCCTGCAACAGCTGCGTGGCAACCATGTACATGGGCTCAGTACGGTGCCCCTATGTCGAAGAAACAACGGACAGGTAAATTATTTTTGCTCAATCATGAAGGTAAGACGGTAAAGGCATTCTTTTGATGTGTCACTTTCAATGGTGCCTTTAAGCTGTTTGATGAGAGCGTCAACAATGATAAGCCCCATCCCTTTTTCCGGTAGATCTGCCGTATTGAAACCGGGGCCGTCATCCTTGAACGTTATAATGCATTCTCCCGGCGTACTCCCTTCGTGGGCGGAAATAAAAATGGTACCATTCTGCCTGTCATTAAAGGCATGATTCAATGAATTAACGATTAATTCATTGAGGATGAGGGCGCAGGGTATTGCCTGGTTGAGGCTTATCTGTAAATCGCTGATTTCTGTTTTGATTTCAATATTCTGACTTTTACCTGACCAGGCGATTATTGATTCATGAATTAAGGATTCTATAAGCTTTTTAAAGCTCATAGAGGTGTAATCATCTGACTGGTAGAGGCTTTCATGAACTATTTTCATGGAATTTATGCGTTGTTCAATTGTTTTGAAAAGTATATTTTCTTTTTCAGACTCCTGCTGGTCACCCTGAAGACTGATAAGGCTGACGATAACCTGAAGGTTGTTTTTTACCCGGTGATGAATTTCTTTGAGCATAATTTCTTTTTCGTGAAGCATGTCCTGAAGGTGTTTCTCGATCTTATTTCTTTTCTGTGATGCTATGTAGAATGTGATAAAGAGTATTGCGAATGATACAGGTAAGAGACCAAGTAAAATGAAGAGGAAACCCTTCATGATAGGCATAAAAGAGGTTTGTACTTCTTTCAGGAGTTCTTTTTTTTTCCGATGAACCCCAAAGGTCCAGTCTAATTCTTTTGAATAGGCAAAGGCGGCTATTTGTTTCTCTCCTGAGCTTGAAATATAGTTGCCGACAAAGTCTTTTTCAGCTGTGGTCAGGTCGTGAAGACTGCAAAGTGTTCTGCCGTCGCTATCAAGAAGCAGGTTTTCCCCCGCATTTCTGCCCACTATCTCATGATGTGCCGTATGTATTAAAAGGGTGGCATTGTTATCGACAACACAGAGATATTCATCTGCGTGTCTTTTTCTTATCGAATTGTAGTAGTCGATAATATGACGGATTATCTCAGCCTGAGGTTTATTGATATAATGCCGTGCTTCACTGGTAATCAGACGGGCTTCAGTCAGATATATTTCCTGGTGAACATGCTGAGAGTATGAAAATGATTTTTGATACGAGAAGTATCCAATTGCCGCAGAGGCGCTGATGGCGAATATTGCCATCAGGATAACCAGTACAGGTACGCGTACTATAAACCGGGTGTCTATATCCGGGCGGGTATTTTTTCGTATTTTGAGCATCACAGAATTATAATACAGGGGGTTGTAGATGCTAGTAAAAAAATTCTTTTATCCATATAAAAATTAATGAATAGGCCACTATGGGATATCGCTCTCTTCGAGGTCATAGGCTTTTTTCTCAAGGGCGGTACCCTTTACATCTTCACCGATAAAAAGATATATGTCAGAAAGTAGATGAAATATTGCAGGATTCTTCGGTTCCAGCTCTGCTGCCTTCTCAAGGTGAATAATTGCCCTCTTTATATTCCAGTTCCGGTACTTTGATATTTTTTTGGAAAAATAAAGGTGCCCCAGGGCGATTCGTGCCTTTACGTGGAAGGGTACCATGTGTACCAGTTCTTCCAGCACCTGTACCGCGGCGGTAAAGTTTTTCTGAACCCGGTAGATTTCAAAGATGCGGATAAAGGCTGTATCCCAGGCAGGGCTTTCCTTTATGGCGAGGCGGTAGAGGTGCAGCGCCTTATTGTACTGACGGGATTTTTCCGCCCGCCTGGCGCGCTGAAAATAAATGTCCCCTTTCTTTTTCCCCAGGATGATGCTTCGCGCCAGGTGTTGTTTCGCCGCCGATTTATTTTTTTTGCTGTAATAGAAGCGGACAATATGGGCATGGCTCCTTGTGTGTTGTTTTTCCAGGGCAATGGTTTGTTCCAGGTAGGCGAAGGCCCGGTCAGGCCGGGCAAAGAATTCAAGGAGCAGGGCGGTATCACAGAGAATATTCGGCTGGTGCCGGTTTATTTTCAGGGAGAGCTCAAGGGCCTCCAGGGCTTCTGACTGTTTATTCTTAATCTTATAGATGGCCCCCAGGGTGTTGGCCGCATGGTAGAGATCGGGTTTTTTGCTCATGGCTTTTTTCAGGCTGTCGATGGAAAAATCGTACATGCCTGCATTGTACTGGAGCATTCCCCGTTTATAATAATACCGCCAGGAATATTTCAGCAGGGAAGTATCGTTTTTACTTCCCCCCATACCTTCAACCGCAAAAAAAAGTATGATCAAAAGAAAAATTTTTTTACTGGTTGACATATTTTGACCCTGTATTATCTATGATCTTGTTTTGACGGTCAGGTAGCTCAGTCGGTAGAGCAGGGGACTGAAAATCCCCGTGTCGGCAGTTCGATTCTGTCCCTGACCAATCTCAACACCCCTCATTAAATAAAGGACTTGATTACTTTCAAGTCCTTTATTTAATTAATAGCCTGCCGGTACATTTCTTTACGAGAGAGACGGGGGGCTGTCTCTTGTAATCCTTCAGCATTTCCTGCGCCCGGCTGCGGGGGCCTGTTTTTTGATAACTTCAATCATATTCTTGACAAAAGGATGTGAATTTACAATTAATGTCCTTTGCAAAAAGGAGAGGCATCATGATAGACCCGAAGATAATCCGTGAAGACATTGAAGGCATCCGTGACCTGCTGCAGCGTCGGCATATGGAAAAGGCTGTTGATATCGATCAGCTTAAAAAGGTCGATGAAGAGCGCCGTGAGCTCCAGACGCAAACCGATGAGCTGCGGGAGAAGCGAAACCGTATCTCAAAACAGATCGGACAGCTGAAGGCAAAGGGCGAAGATGCCGGTGAAGTGATGAAAGAGGTCTCCGGTATCGGTGATGAGATCAAGACCCTTGATGAGAATCTGAACAGTCTCAATGAAAGCTATAAAGACATGCACCTCTCAATCCCGAATATCCTCGACGAAAGTGTCCCCACCGGGGCCAGTGAGGATGACAATGAACTGGTTTATGAATGGGGTGAAAAGCCGGCCTTCGATTTTGAGCCGAAGCCCCACTACGACATCGGCACTGAAATGAATATTCTCGACTTTGAGCGGGGCGTCAAACTCGCCGGTGCCCGTTTTTATGTCTACCGCGGCCTGGCGGCGCAGCTTGAACGGGCGATCATTAATTTTATGCTTGATCTACATACCACTGTGCACGGCTACACGGAGATATTCGGTCCCTTTATCGTAAATGATGAAAGTATGATTGGTACCGGTCAGTATCCGAAGTTCCAGGATGAATATTACCGGATGGAACGGGACGGCCTCTCTCTGATCCCGACAGCTGAAGTGCCCCTGACAAACCTCTACCGGGATGAAATTATTGAAGGTGCTGATCTTCCGATACATGTAACAATGCAGTCTTCATGTTTTCGCCGTGAAGCCGGTGCAGCGGGAAAGGATACCCGCGGCCTTGTCCGGGTTCACCAGTTTCAAAAGGTTGAACTGGTAAAGTTTGTTGATCCGGAAACCAGCTTTGACGAACTGGAGAAATTGACCACCAATGCCGAAGAGGTTCTCAAACGCCTTAATCTTCATTACCGCAAGGTGCTTCTCTGCAGCGGTGATACTTCTGCGTCTTCTTCAAAAACCTATGACCTGGAAGTCTGGATGCCCGGCCTCAACCGGTATCTTGAAATATCATCATGTTCAAACTTTTTAGACTACCAGGCCCGGCGCGCACAGATCCGCTTTAGAAAAGAGAAGGGCGGCAAGACTGCCTTTCTGCATACACTGAACGGTTCAGGCTTAGCTGCGGGACGAACCATGGCGGCCATCATGGAAAATTACCAGAAAAGCGACGGCACCATCGCCATACCTGAAGCCCTCGAACCGTACATGAACCGAAAGGGATAGGCTTATGGCCTTTACTGCCGCGGATATTCCCGAACTCGACTGGAAACTTCTGCGGCAGGTTTTAGCATCTGCCCTTGCGGCCCGGCGGTCTGTTCAGATTATCGGGGGGGGGAGTTATCTCGCAACCAACCCGGCATACCTTCCTTTTTTTGAGGATATGGTAACACTCTCCCATGAAGCGAACCTCGGGACCTTTGACGTCAAGGGCGGGGATCTTTTCTTTGAGCCCCGAAACATGGAGAGTCATAATGTAACAATTAATGGTGGAAAGTTTTCTTCCTTTGTGGAGATGGTTCTATTTCTGGCTCCCTGGTGCTTCTCCCGTGATTTTCGGACCGTGATTACATGCGGTGGTGTCAGTCATTCGCCCCTTTCGCCTCCTACTTCCTTTCTCCGTGAAAGCCTTTTTGATTTCCTTGAAACCATGGGTCTCTATGGAAGTATCCAGCTTCAGCGTTTCGGTTTTTACGGCTCCGGCGGGGGAAGTGCCGTGGCGCGAATCTATCCCGCCGAGGCACGGCCTGTGAAAACAGTGATGCCTGAGGTGACGCCGCGAATTATCGGCGCGCGGATATTTTTTGCCCGCGTCAGTCCTGAGCTGGCAAAGCGACAGAAGCAAAAGATTGCGGGCTTACTTAAGCTCGATGACCGGGATGTGGCCATTATTGAAGTGAGGGACGCTGACGGCATGGGCAACAGCATCCAGGTGAGTATAGCTGCGGGAGAAAGGACGCTCCAGGTTTCAGACGATATGCCTATTTACAATTACGCCGGTGATCTTGTAGTTGACGAAGGTGACTTTAACCGTGTTATTGAAAAGGTCTGCAGTGAAGCCCTTGAGACCGTAAAAACAGGAAACCTGCCCGATGAACTGGCACGGGAGCTGCTTCCCTTTGTCCTGCTTTCCGGCAATAATGACGCAGTGGAAAAAATCACGGGTGAGGAAGTTTTAAAGATTTTTAAATGTCTTCAAAATCATTGAGGATATTATCGAGGGCACGGCTTTTTTCCTTTGCTGCCAGGTGGTCTTCGCTGGCGATGAAATCGAATATTTTCCCCGCGTTATGACTTATGAATATTCTTCTCAGTGAATCCGAGGCGGCCATGATAAACATTGTAACAGGAAGATCCTTGTTCATGGTTATCAGCATGCCGAGGGCCGTGGCGCTGATGTAGGTGACATCTTCCATGTTGAGAATAATTGCCGATCCTTCCGGTACAGCGCGTTTGATGATATTTTCAAGACGTATCATCTGGTCACGTTCAAGCTCCCCTTCCAGATCAAATATTTCGTAGCCGAAGCTTTTTCTGGTGTTCACCTCAAATGGTTTTGCCA